>CEVS01050635.1_pt1 | contig 28003 bp, 23 predicted proteins | sample 361571 | NCBI WGS metagenome assembly CEVS01 (sample SAMEA2623850, study PRJEB7988) | marine metagenome | isolation source: saline water (ENVO:00002010), including | reverse complement strand
CGCAAGAAAATAGTAATTATCCCACTAAAATACTTTTGTAATCCAGCGCCGGGAAATTCAAATTCCTGTATTGTCGAAGCTGTAATATGAATAAATGGATTATCTTTAAAATAATAATTAGTTAGTCTAGAACTAGTGTGAATAGTATACGCATTATTAGGATAAACATAAAAATCATAACCGGGAATTATTCTATCATGAGCTTGGATACCATGAGGTTCTGCGTAAAATAAACCTTCTACATAATTATTTCTATTAGTACTTGGTACAGGGCTATCAGGATTAATTACAAATATTTTCTTTTGATGATTCGTAGAAACAACGCCAACATGACCCGGAGTATTAAAATCTTCTGAGGGTTGCGCATTAAGATATTCTGAATTCCAGTAAGATACAGCTGGCAAACACTTGGGATTATTTCCTACTAATGGAATAGCAGTTGTTGTTGTCGTAGTTGTTGTAGTGGTTGTGGTAGTAGTTGTAGTCGTTGTTGTTGTAGCGTCAGGTTGAGTTTCTTCTGGTTCTAAAGTTGGTGGAGTTGTATTAGTAAATGATGATAAATCATAAACAAAAAGCTCATTTGGTACGCGAACTACGGTGTTGTTTGTAGGGAAAATTTTCTTATTAAGTACAGCACTAGCGCCTACTGCTAGCAAAGACCCATTTTCAGTCATAGCTATGGACAATCCAAATCTTTCTTCAGACCCATCACTTATTAGCTGCCCAGATTGATTACGAAGGCGAGGGAAAATATTTACTCCAAGTTGCTCAAACGCTATTACCCATTTATTTTGCCTTGGAAGGGATCGTATGGCACTTGATTCTTCTGGACTAGAGCTAGTTGGCAATACAGTAGGTAGAGAATATGTTTCTTCTAATTTTATAACTCTAACACTTCCTTTGTCTGTCACTCTGAAAGATTCAGAATTAGCACCAAAGCACATGGCTATTATACTACCATCTTTACTTATTTCTACATCAATTATATTTCCTTTATCTCTAATATCTAAGCCATTACCTAGTCCAAACGGTGCGCGTACATTCTGAATGTAATGTACGTTAAATGCTTGACTAAACATCTCTATTGGAACTTCGTCATTAGCAACATCTTCTCTGCTTTTGTAGTTATCGAAATTTGGAACTGATGAAGGGTCTGCGTAAGTTACAACACGGTCGTATACTTTAATAGTCTGTGCTGTCCTCTCTTCTCCGTCAACTTCTGTAGTGGCTGAATAGGCGATGACTAGTCTCTTACCGTCATGGCTAAGTTTTGATGCAATCACACGAACTGTATACGGCCTACTGACAGTGGATGCTTCATCAAGATAAGGCGAAATTTCACCACTATCCATATCTGGATGTGTAAGTTGTATTTGATGAGTTATTAGTAACCATCGTGGTTGGGGAATAATGGTTCCTGTATCTCTACCAGTTTCAGGATTAGCATTAGGTTTTCGTGCGTCTATTCCCCACTCGTATATGTGTACTGCTTTTCCTCGAATATCAGATTCAGTATAAGTTTCTGTAAAATTCTTGTAATTATCAATAGATATAGCAATAACTTTTCCATTACCACTTATTGCAGAAACTTCTCCCAAGTACCTACGATGAGTAACACCAAAAGCGGAAGGATAAACTGACGTTGAAGGTAGGTAAGGAATGTACCCGTGATCATGTCCATTAACACTTGGTTTACCAGTAGCCAAACGATACAAAGGGTGTTGTGGGCTATAAACTGGGAAGAGGTTGCCATACGGACCATAAACAGAATATCTATCACTGTCATGAGTACTATCAAAGATGTCTAGTTTTATCAAATCATTTGGCTCTGTCTTATTTGAAGACTCGTCCCTTGGCGCAAGACCATGACGAACAAGTATAGATTTGCTAGACATACCACCTTGGTAATGGTCAGATAATTGTAAAGATCCATTCCTTTGGAAAACGTAAGCCTGATTTTCGCCCCGCTGTCCCCTGTTTTTGAAAAGAGGTACAAAAAATTCAGAGCCATCAGGAAGACGCACAACATTATCATTTGCCAATGAATATAGCCTAGCACCATTATTATTATCATTAAAAGTAAGTCTTACATGAGGATAAGCATTTTCGATTTGCAAATTTGGAAAATCTTTGTCAGCGCCCTCGAAAAGAACATCTTGATAATATCCATATTGAAGTTCAGATGTCTTAAATATAAGGTTGCCATTATTATCTCTTGGGATACTTTCATAAGTCTTTGTGTCAAAATTAAAATATTTACCTCTCTTTAACACCGAAACGTTTGTAGTGAAAGCGCTTTGTGAATTACTAAAACTACCTTGATTATCATGACCATGTGTAAAAGCTATGTACTCACCGTTATTACTTATTGCTATATTATCAAATTCATAGTGTCTACCGTTACCGTCAGTGCCAATAATATTTGATTCTCTTGTAGTACGATTAATACCTCTATAATCTCGTGTTATTAAACTGTCTGCCCTAAAACGATCAAAGGGTTCAATGCCATTAGTTGCGTTGTATATTGTGCCAGTGAGTTCTGGAGCAAGCGTCGTAGTGGTTGTAGTGGTGGTGGTTGTTGTAGTTGTACTTGTAGTCGTTGTTGTAGCCTGCGTAGGAAAATTTTCTGGTATTGTATTTCTAAGTGCATTTCTTTGAGCTTCTGTAGCTGTGTGATTGAAGATCCAAAAACCATCAGCTATATGGCCTTGCGATAAACCGGCTTCGTCTCCAGTGGGCGTTCTCCAAAGAAAAACAAATACACCAACTGAATCTGGATCAAGATTTAACTCTACTTCATGTCCAACAAATATATCAACGCTACGCCCATTAAAATCTAATGTTTCAACCCTCGTTTGCCAGAACTGAGAGTTACTTCCCCCTCCGTAAAAGCCAGCTTGTCCATCTCCGTATCTACCACCATACGGCCCGAAAGGTGTAGACATAACAGTATTAGGACTGCCATCAGGTTTCAGGGCTTCAGGATAAGCGAAACCAACAAATGTTACATCATTTTCAAGATGAAAGAAAAAAGCGTCAACCTCTCTACTATAAAAATCAAAATATCTTGTCTTCGTCCCTCTATAACCAGCATTCCCTTTTATACTTGTGTCACGTTGACCAATATCAGACAAAGAAAGCCTGTATTTTAAAAAGCCATCAGAAGTTTTACCATAAAGCAAATCAGTATTTTCATCGTCAACCCATTGGTAAAAGTATGGCGTATGCGCAGCAAAACCAACATATCGAATCCCACCACTCCTTAAGAAAAAACGAATATCTTTTTGAAAATAATAATGCTGTTGACTTCCCAAATACTCAGGGAATTGTGAAAAGTTTTGCCCCGGATATGGTATTATCCCACCTGAGAAATTACCACCACCGATAACGTTTGTCACATTTCTAGTAATAAGAAATTCAGTTCCAATAACAGGTGCTACAGTTGTGGTTGTAGTAGTGGTAGTAGTAGTTGTAGTAGTGGTGGTATTTGGAATTAGCGGAGGTCTTGTCGTGGTTGTGGTAGGCATATGTTCAGGAAAAATACCGGGAACATTAAATACTGTTGGTATTGTGAATCCATCTTTTTTATAAACCTTACAAACACCTTGCTGTCCATCAACCGTATTGTTGCTACCGGCAATAATAATATTTGCGTCATTAGCAATATCAAAACTTTGACCAAAATTCAAACCTACATAATCTTCAGAATCGTCCAATTGTATTGTGTTTGTTGAAGCTACCCAATCTTCTATCCTTGGGTCGTATTCATAAACGCTAATTGAGCCAAATTTACCAACTTGACTAAGATCAATAGTATGTAGTGACTTAACAATTATAAATTTACCATCAGCATTTATTTTTATTAAATCATTAGATGGTATATTACCACCGTCTCCTGTAAAATTAAGGTCAGCATTATTTCTTAGATAGTTACGAGGATTGTCTACTAAAATGTTAGAGCCTAATTGTTCGTATGTAACATTTTTTCTTTGAAAAACCTTGACTATCAAAAGACCACCATGAGTTATGGGCCAACTACCAAATCTTTCGTTTTGAGGTAGAATAAATGCAACTATATTTCCATCAGTATCTGATGCTGTATCATAAGCCTTAAAGTTGAATTTATCACCCAGCTGTCTAAAATTATTTCGCAGATTTGTATCAATCTGATTGATAGAATCACTAGAAACAAATATATTATTAATATCAGAAATAGATGTAGATAGCTCATCTGTAAAATTTTCTATTACTTTATCATAGCTACCATTTTGACCAATTCTATATATAGAAAACTTAGAAACATACTGTCTAGGAAAAACAGAAGAGTCTTCAAGTGAATAAGAAACCGCCAAAGTATCGCCACGAACGATATCAAACTCAACATGTAAAACATCAACAATCTTGTTTGCGCCTTGCTCTTCAACTTCTATTGACTCAAAAAGAGTCCAAATATTAATTGATAAATCGTACTTATATAAATTTATATAATTTCCCTCACTAACAGCTAGCAAAAATCCATCACCACTTAAGGATATGGACTTACCAAAAGCAGTGCTTTGACTGCCGAATAATTCTCCGAATGTATACCAATCTGCTCCATTCCACATGTACACATATACTGATCCATACTTTTCGTCTGAATTAGAATCGCCATTGTGGTAAGGATTAGAAACTGCCACAATATTTCCAATCCTATTAACAGAAACAGCTAAACCAAATTTGCCAATATCAGGTTCAAAACCCACTGGTAGGTATGGATCTAAAGAACCTACCTCTGAATAAGTGGTAATAGGAAGAGGCTCTGGTGTTGTAGTAGTTGTTGTAGTTGGAGCTGATGTTGTGGTTGGGGCAGATGTTGTGGTAACTTCTCCAAATAAATCTCCATTGCATAATCTGTTGGAGCTAAATTCATTTGAATAATCTGAATCAAGTAATATATCTTCTTCATCTCGCAATATTAACCTGAAGAAAACTTCACTAAAAATTAATTTACTATGATCAACAATATTATCTAATCTAAGTATAAAGGTTTTTTCATCTTCATCAGATACATTGTTTATATCAATTGTATAAGTATCTATTCTACTAAATGTAGGATCTTCATCATCCTTTGCTTCAACGTCAACAAAAATCTTTAGGGCTGACGAACTTTGTTCTTTTAGTTTACTTAAAACTTGTGAAAAATTAGGTATTTTTGCATTTAAGTAAAATTCAGTGGAGGTAAAATTTTGAGGCAATGAACGATATGTAGAGTTATCGTCTGAATTTGGATTTCTTAAAAAGTCACATTCATTTGTTTCTGGTGTTACAATTCCTAATACTTTTTCAGACTTTATATCATTATCGTAATAATAGTCACTTACTATTCCAGCTTCAGATGTTCCTTTAATTACGTCTCCACCTTTATAAACTTCTGTACCGTCACGTAGCTGTGAAAGTAAAACATTAAATTGAATAAATTCAAAAGTTCCTACGTTTAAAATTTCAGGTGTTGGATAAGCGACTAAAGGGGCTAATGTTGTTGTGGTTGTAGTTGGGTAAGGATATTCTGTTTGTGTTAATTGAAAATTAGATTTTTCAAAGCCTTGTTCTACTTTAAAGAAATCTGTACTAATGTAGTCACTTAGGTCTCCACGAGCTGGATTAGAAGGGCCAACACTTCTACCGCCAAGAAACGCAAACTCAAATCTATAATATCCATAACCATGTCTTAAATATTCACTAGATCCATCTATAGCTGTAGCAACTAAAGGAGTACTAAATTTATACTCATTTTCTGGATTCATAGCAAATGAGGAAAAAGAATGTGGCACAATAGGTGGCAATTCCATTTCTGCTAAATCATATGTAAATCTTTCAGAGGTGGTTTCGTCTGGAGTCCAAACATATCTAACCAATATCCTGCTGTTGCTTATTTCTCTTAAGGAATCTGGTATGGTATTAACCATTTCAAATTCTACTTCATCGTCTACAATAACAGCGCGAGACCCCTCAAATTGAGTACTGTGCAAACGGAAAATTTGCTGCACCAACTGGTGAGACAATATTAAATCAATGTCCGCAATGTCTGGATATTTATCTGTAAAATTATAGGCCATATTAATTATCTATATTAAGATTTCCCATTTTAAATACTTCGATCTCTTCTTCTGGAACTTCTTCTACGTCGTCCACCACAGGAGGCTCAGTAGTGGTGCTAGGCGTTGGCGCTGTTACAGTGTCTACACTATTATACCCCGTAGCGCCACATAATTCTGAATAAACAAAACTTTCAGCAAAACGACGATCAAGCACATTACTGCCATCAAGTCTCATTGATTCATTCCAATCACCATTAAATAATCGAGCCTCTAAAACTAGATTCTGCTCTTCCTGCGGCCTATCTCTAACTGGACCAAGCGTGTTGGGGAAAAAGCTTGCTTCGTACTTAGCAAGTTCATCATCTATTCTATAATAAGCAATTAGGGCTATATTGCCGGGAGAAACAAGCTCATTAAACGGACTACCTACCTGTCTAATTCTAACACTATCAATCGTAGGTCTAGTTACCTGAGCAGAAACTCCTCTACCAGAAAAATTAGCATTAGGATTGACTGTTTTAGTAGTGCCTGTAGATGCATTATACTGTTGCTCGTGTACAATTAGCTGTGGAAAAATACTGTATCTTCTAGAACTTCTTTCTCTGTCGTAAAGAGCTTTAGGTATCTCGTAAAGAACAGCGACGATGTGGAATTTTTCCCTATAAAAATTTATTTTGAATCCTACCCCATTCTTTTCAATGTCAAAACGAGTATCATCGGCATACAGGTACGACTCTCTATAGCGATTGTCTAAAGAAAGATTTTCTAACCCATATAAAAGCCCATAATACTCAATGATTCTATGTACGTCTGACCTTCTGTTGTAGTAATTTCTTGAGCTAGGATACTCCAAGGGTATTCCAGCAATATACTTTCCCCAATTTCGTTCTTCGTAATAATCATCAACGTAGACGACTCTAGAAAGTAAACCGTTTAAAGCACGACTATTTGCAATATTTCTATATTGACCATAAACCAGATTATGATACGAGCGTAATCTAAAGACATTGGTAGAAGAGTTTTCATTAAACATCCTTTGAAATAACTGTGATCGAGACCTTCCCGTTGCATTTACATTAATCAACGATGCATCTGAAGGGGAAAGAATTTCTTTTACAAAACCTGAAATATCATTACGGTAACTTCCAAGTGAGATTAGATCTTCAGGACCGCTATATCCTGTGCTTGGATCAATATAATATAAAAAATTACTGTTTGTGTTAAACATCATCCCGTTAAACAAACCCGGATAGTCCATTTTTTTATTTTCAAAAGCTGCTTGACTGCGGCTTGAGGCAAAATCGGTTATGAAAAGTGACGAACTAATATTATGCATAATGCCGTCTGGACTAACATAACTATTGCTACCAGTAGTTCTACCTTCGCGTATAAATGTAGTTCCGTCTGGATATGTAAAAATAGAATCATAATTTCTAACACTAGTCCATACATTATTGCTAGAAAGTTTATAATTAGGGCTTTCGTAGTACTCTGTATTTCTATTGGTGTCGCGCCTCATTGCATATCTCTGAACATCTGGTAATCCTTCCATAATACCAAGTATTCTAGCTGTTGAAAGATCCTCGGGACCATCTTCAGTTGGTAAAGGTGCAGGCGCAGTTGGTGCAGATGCTGGAGCAGGAGTTGTTGTCGTTGGGCGAGTAGAAATTGGACAACACCCTATGTTAAAAACATAGTCTGCTCTTAACATATCAAATCTACCCAAAGGATCTTCTACCACAACAGTAATAGCATACGTACCAATGTCTTCTATAGGCTTTATCATAAATAAAGTAGTGCCTTGAACTTCAAAGTAAGAAGCATATTCCCCCTCAAGCGTTAAATTAAAAACGCCTTGCAAGTTATTAGATACTTTTATTTTTGCTACTTCTAACATTTTATATCCTAATTATTAGGTGTGGGAAAAGCTGGATCTGGAGTATTGTATCTTAACGTCGTGGTTCTTCCAACGCAGTTAGCTATAGTTGATGCGCCATCAGCAGTATATTCCTGACAAACATCCCATTTTCTATAACTATAATTACCACTGCTGAAACTAAACTCACCAGTATCGTCATCGAGTAATTCATACCCAACCCAAAAACTATTATAGTCAACATGAGATGAAAAGTCCCAATATCTTCCACCGCTACAAATTACAAACACTGCTGCTCCTTTACTTCTTCCTCCATACTCGTCAGTATCGTAATTATCATCATTAGCATTCTCTGTCATTAAAACGCAGGTTGGACCAAAAGCTGCTACCTCATTTTGAAGAGCAGAAGATTTATACGTAAAGATGGCATCGCTTGTTGAACCAAATGGCCTGTTAATACTACTAGCAAAACCTAGACTAGTACTGTAACTAGCTGCATTTCCTCCAAATGTTCCATATGTTTCTGTATCAGACTGAGACATTGTAGGTATAGTACAAGTCTGTCCGTAACAAACTCCGTCGCTACTATTCTGACCACCAGCTAAACTTATCACCCCAGAACCAGCGCTATCCAAGACTTCGATCCACCACGCAGTACCAGCATTATCAGCTGTAACACAGAATTTAAGACACTCTGGACACTTGTTAATTGTTGCTTCGTAGTAGCCGCTGGGATAACCAGTTCCGGGGAAAGATGGAGATCCAGTGCTAATTTCCCCAGTATCAAAGAGCGACACTTCAGGACTTTCGCACACATCAAATACTTCTAATTGATCGGGAATAGTATATGTTCCAAACCTTACAGTAACGGGTGGTCCAGAGCTTTGAATATCTGGACACAGAGTTGTTGTGGTAGTAGTGGTAGTTGTGGTAGTTGTGGTGGTTGTGGTGGTTGTGGTAGTGGTAGTTGTTGTGGTAGTTGTACTTGTTGTCGTTGTGGTAATAACTGGTGGCTCAGTTGTTGTTGTTGGGGTAGCAGTAGTGGTGGTTGTTGTTGTGGTAGTAAACGCATCTTCACAAGGTATAAATGTATCGCCAACGGGTAAACATCTCATATAAGATTCTACATACTCAGCGCATATGTTATCACAGATAGGCTCAACAGAAAAAACAGTGGGAAGGAAATCGCACGCAGGAACAGAGGTTCTATCACATATGCTCTTTACTTCTAATCTTAAAAATTTATTATTAAGTTTGACTTTTTTATGTATATTACTAGGAGAGAACTGTATAACGCCATTATCTAAAATTGTTTTGTCTGTGTAATCATTTATATACTTAGTGGCTACTACTTTACCTTCTTCTGTTTTAATTATAATTTTAATAGCGCCATCTACAGTAATTTTATTTGTAAGATATTTATCTGCAAATTTAACAGTAAGAGCGCTAAGAAAAACATCGCTGCCGCTAGTCAACACACTTGATTTAGTATTAAATTCTTGTTCGCTAGCAACCAGTACGTCCTCAGTATGCTGTAGGTCAAGAGTGTGGGTACTATTAACTATAAGAGAGCTTTCAGAACCTTTTGGGAAAAACATAGATCCGCAAAGACATTTTAGAACTTCAACTTCTTGCTCAGTCACAGTTGTAGAAACTGGACAAGTAACTCCACTTTCTGGAATAAAGATAAATGGTGTTTGCGTAGTAGAAGTAGTTGTAGAAGTTGTTACATTTGGAACATACTCTACAAATGGGCTGCTAGGCTTATCGCATCTGGTTCTTCTTCCTCTTGCCATCCTATGAACCCCACATTATTATTTACAGCATGTATTACAAGCTAAATCTTCGTTATTAATCCATAATGGTCTAAACTCGTTGTTAATATTAATTGCCACTACATAATCACCGCTTGTAAGACTAGAGTGTTTATCTCTATTGGTAATAAATACCCCTTCTGATGTTGATCCATTTTGATCATATACTGTCATGAAACCACTAGTTGGACTAGTAAACAAAGGAGCTGTCCCAACATTATCTATCATGAAACCTTCTCTAAATTTTGGAAGCGTAGAAAATACAACCCCACTAACAAAAGCGCCACTTTCAGAAAGGCTACTGATATCATCTGTGCTATCTAAAGAATCACCATTACTAAATCTGATTGATCCCAATAGCTTAATATCGCCAGAAACTCCAACGTAAGGTCTCGCCATGTCGGGTTCAGCATAGTTTGGATTAGAAACCCCAAAGCCTTTAAACCCACTCATAGGGGGTGCGGCATGATTAAACTCAACTAATCTTGCTCCACTAACAGAATGAGAAAAATCTAAACTAAGGGAATCTGGAGGTAACTGAGTTGCAGAACTGTGATTGGTTACTTTAATTAAGTTATTAGATAGATATAAGCTTTTGTTGTTATCTTCTTGTACAGATAATTTTCCATTTGGTAAGAATAAAACTCTGTCTGCATTTAGTGGTCCAGTACAACCACTCATCAATACATTGCTACTATTAGCTCCAAGTTTAAATTTATAACTTTCTCCGTTAACAGCGTTTAAAGAATTACCTATCAATAGATTATAATTACCACTAGAAGATGCTCCAGTAGCATAGCCGATTCCAATATTGTAACTACTTGCAACTACTCCGCTAAGAGCAAGAGAACCAAGGGCGGTGTTATAATCGCCAGAAGTATTTAATGCTAAAGCTCCATTACCATAGCCTACATTGTGAACAGCACTATTTAAATGTTGTCTATCTAAAGTAGATGACAAACCAGCAAAAGTATTGAAATTGCTATCTTGATAAACTAAGCCGTCGCTATGAAGAAACATGTTTCTAGTCATGTTTAATTCATTGCCAGCATCATCCATTGTAAAAGTTCTTAAGGTCTGACCAATATTTGTAGGAGTTCCGCTAGGCATTTCTTTACAGTATATCTGACCGTGGGTTGATATTGTACTGAAAGTTGGATGCAATCCGCTTACAACATGAATAGCTATTACGGCGTTAGGAGAACCATCATCACCGACAGTTAGATGACGATTAAGAGAGCCGCTAGACAATATACCAAAATGACCATCTTTGGTAATGTTTGCAGCGTTTATCATGCCAGAAGCATCATACATGTTAAACTCTGCAATACCACTAGCTCCACCATTATATTTAATCTCCAAACCACTAGACAAACAGTTAAGGTTTGTTAATAACTGTAGGGCTGAAGATACTTGACCAGCATTTTCAGCAGTGATTCTAGCAGCTGCATCATGATTTGTTCTAACATTAAAAGATGTTTGAGGTATTACAGCGTCTCCACCTTCGCTGAAATTATTTACTCCTAAAATTCCACCATTACTGTGATTCTTCATAAGTATTAGATTATTAACACCATATGAAGAATTGTCGTGAGATGAAATTACAAATCTATCGACTCTAGGGCCAGAGTATATTGTATTAGAAGCATCTATATATTTATGTGTAAATCCATTTAATTTATCAAGACTGTCATCATCTTTTTCTCTTCGTTTAGCCCCAGTTATAAATCTTTGACCAACAGTAACTCCACTTTCTAGTGATCCCACAGTTACAAAATAATTATCGTTTACTCCAGAAGGCGACAACATGTTAACGCTACCCATTCCAGATAACAGGCCACTGCTAGAACCCGGATTTATGCCAAATATTCCACCGCTGTCGGATGTAATATATAAAGCTCCACTATTTAAGTACATTCCAAACTCTGACTGACCAGAGGAATATACTACAAGGTCAAGCTCACCACTATTTAAAAGTCTTGGAGTATGAACATGACTACCAGAAGTCGTATGCAAGCTAATATTACTTTCCCAGAAAGATCTAGAAAGACCATTATACTCTTCAAAAGAGTGGAAAGGAACTGAAGACTCGCCGCTAGGTCTAAACAAAAATGCATAATCAACACCTTGGTCAGTACCCTCACCACTACCGCGAACAACTATACCACCACCTGAAAGTTGTTCTGGTGTTAAATAAGCCTCTGGTGGATCTCCACTAGAAGCTACGTACAAAACTTTACCTTCGTAATGATTATCTGATATTGTGTTAGTAACATCAGTGAATAGATGACTGATATAACCGCTAGCAAAGTATGCGCTAGAAGAACCTAAGTGGTAAACTTTATTGTCGTGTGGTAATAGACTTCCAGAAACTTTTATTGCATCATTAGAATCTGACTTAGATATTAGTACGTCACTAGATAGTATAATATTATTAGTATGTACATTTTGCCACTTATAATCTTTATGACCGATATCAAAAGTATTGCCTACAGTTGGAGAAATGGCTCCACTGGATTGAATAACACCAATAGAGTGACTATATAAAGTTCTAGTTCCAACTCCAAGTACAAGATCTTCATTTAAAAGATTTCCATATATTAAAGGAGTCAAACCAGATCCAAAAGGATTGTCGCAAACATATTCTTCGTTAGCTGGATGATTAGCAATAAATAATTTATAGTTTTCATCTTTTGAATAATAGCCAGCTCCATGCCCAATCGCTATATTAAAATCGCCAGTTTTATTTCTCGTCAAAGCATAATTACCAATACCAACATTTGCAAAGCCATTAGTATTTGCACTAAGGCTATTGACACCAAATGCAGAATTATTATCACCAAAAACATTGCAGCTAAGGGCGAAAGTTCCTACAGCGGTATTACCACTTCCTTGATAATTATTTTTAAGAGAAGCATATCCAACAGCTGTATTGTCGTTAGTGACATAACTATCTAAATGCAGTTTGCTTATTGCTTCTTCACCAACTATAGTACTTCTATTAGATGGCGTATAAAAATTTGAAGAAGTTAATTTTGCAATAGTAATATCTTTTGTGCTATCTAGCAACAAATGAACAGAGTCAATGAGATCTATTAGATTATGACGAATATCTTCTGGAGAAATTTCTTGATTAGAATTATTATTGATATCCGCATTTATACTATCAACCAATTGGTTTTTAGAAACAATAGTCATTAGGTAGTTCTCTCAGGTTATTTTAAGCTAATTTCTAAAGAATTTGTATCAAATTTAATACTGTCTCCTGTAAAGATGTTTCTAGGATTTTGCAACTCTGAGTACATTAATACATTTCCAGAGCCAACAAACTCGCTGTCCGTAATAACAATTCCCGAAATAAAACCCCAATTGACATTAGCTGTTGGAAAGGCTAGTTGATTTTTATTTTTAATAAATCCATTTCCATCGTATTCAATATAACCCGGATCTGTCGAGCTATAGTCTCCAGAAACAACAAGTCCATCTGGACCGTAAAAAACTACACCGGGGTGAGTTTCTGTAAATGTATATTCAGTTGCAGACTGAACCGATTCAGTTGATTCAGATACTGCTTTAGCAGAATCCAAATACAGAGGATAAAAGTATCCACTATTAGGTGGTAATCCAACTCCAGATTCAGAAGAATTAACTTGAAAAGGTGTTGTCGTATCAATTCCAATTTGATTCCATACGTTATTACCATCCGTGCTGTTTCCAAGATTTATTCTTCTATATCCAGTATCAACAAAAGAAGCACCCTTAAAAGCTCCAGAGGGAAGTTCTTCAATTGTTTCTCCACTATCAATATCTGTTGGCACAGTACTGGTTAGTCCAACGGAAATGTTCGATGGGCTTGTAAATGTTTCTCCAAAAAATATATGTTTCAATATGCCTGATTCAAGATAATCAGATAAAGCAGCCATAATCTTCTCCTGTATAGAGTCCTACGAGGGTGTGATTCTACTGTTATATACACGAAAAAAGCCACCCCCAAGCAAATGAGGGCGGCTTTTCGTTCTGTGCTATTGGTACAGATTAGAATGAGCCAAGGATCACTCTACGGTTGTCCAATACGCCAAAGCCAAGCTCTGCAAAGCCGTAATATCCAGCTCGCTGCTGACGATGAAGAGTAGGATCTTCAAAGACTTGCAACTGCTCCTTAACAGGCATTACGAAGCTATCACTAGCGGACTGATCAAGACCAACGACTAGCTCAAGGTCGCTAGTTTGAACAGCACCAGAAAGTTCGCCAGTGAAGAAAGTCTGATATTCCTGACCTTCTCCAAGCTCATCAAGATCATGAAGATTAACACCAAAGATCCGTGTGATGGGAGCGCCACCTTCTGGAGCAGTGTAAATCTCACGACGAGTTACCTCGTCAACCTGATCGAGACCCCAATTGCGAACATCCTCAAGGGCTTCTGGTGAAACGTAGATGTCAGTAAGACGACCACGACCAGTTGAAGCACTGTTACCACCAGAGTTCCTACGCATAACTGTTTGCATGAGAGAAACAAGTCTCTTGCTAAACAATCCAGCGGTTGCGTCACCGTCGAACACGAGAATGTTACGGTCAACGCCAGCAGCGAGGATCGTGTGCCATCCATCGTCGTTCATCTTCTTAGTGAAACCAGCTTCCATGACCTGCATGGCGCGACCAACAATGTCCCAACGAGCTTCACGGGCATATCGGAGGAGATAATCAACCGAAGATGCAATGCTGTACGTTGGGATCATTACGTAGTCACCTTCAACCGAACGCTCTGGAATTCTACCATGACCGGGATTGGTGTAAGCTACATGCTCACCTTCAAGTCCGGGGCTGATAAGATCAAGAGGAAACTCGGTTGTTGAACCAGCTTCTACGTTGATGGTTTCAAAAATATCGCCAAGGATGTTACCGACAAGCACACCCTTGCGAAGTGGAAGCTCAAGTGCTTTAGCGAATTCTCGCTGTGCAGCTTGTGCTACGTTTACATCACCATCCCCTGATTGCTTCAGGAGACTAATGAATTCATCACTAGGTCTTTCATTAATAGGCATATTTAATTCTCCTTTAATATGTTATGTTCAGGGAAGGTTGACTTCGACTTTGGCGTAACCGTCTTCATCCTTAGAAGACAACCATCGTCCAACTTGATGAGTTCCAGCCATAGCAAGCGCACCAGCAGAAGCAGTACTTGCATAAGCTCCAGATCCAGCTACAGGATCTTGACCGTTAATGTCATTAGTAACAACGTAACCCTTGCGAAGAACAGTTACCTTGCCACCCTTTTGTACTTCATCTTTGTGCTGATTAAGATGTGTACGAGTAAGATCCTTATTAACTACATCATTGAGAAGGATACCAACTGGAACGCCAGCCGTATGCTTCTTCACAAGGTTAACACCCTGATCCATTGCAGCACCTGAACCAGCTGTATCATGAACGACGACGCAACCACGGGTGGCTGTGCCAGCATTATAGAAAAAGCTGATATCAGTTTGAAGTTCGTATCTATCTGATTTTAAAGCCATAATTATTTTCTCCTTTAAAATTATTTGCTGAGTACGTTTGATTCAAGCCATTGAGCTACACTCGCTCTGGTGGCCTCTAGTTCATCTGTTTCGTCAGAAGCATCAACTAAAGTAGCTTCAGTTGTTTCTACTTCTTCTAGAGCTTCTTCAGCAGCGACTTCTGCTTCAGCTTCTTCAGCTTCTACTTCTTCTGCTTCTTCAGCTTTTGGTTTTTCCATCTTTGCTTCTTCGTCTTCTTTCTTTTCCATCTTGCCATACTTCTTTTTCATTAAAGCTACAAGAGTGTCGAAAGAGTCGTCGTCAAGAGCGTCATAAGCTACAAGTGATTCTTCAGCTTCATCAGCTTCAAAACCAGCTTCAACCAATGAAGCCTTACGAGATTCGGCTTTTTTCTCGTCCTTCATTTTCTTCATTTCTTTCATCTTTTCGATGAACTCGTTATTCTTAGCTTCAAGACTTTCTTGAAGTTCAGTAATTGCAGCATCCTTAGCCGTGACAGACTCTTCAAGAGTCTTAATTGCTTCAGCTTGTGCAACAATGTCACTTTCAAGCTTTGCAACCGCTTCGGTATGTTCTTTTGAAGTTGCTTCGTCGAGAGAAGCTTGAAGAGTAACACACTCTTCTTTAGCAGATGCTAGCTCACTACGAACTTCAGCAAGCTGCTTTTCTAACACATTAGTATCACTCATATCTGAGCCTCCTAAAGTTAATAAATCTTCGTTAACACTATTTGAACTAGCTCTGCTAGCATCCAAGATTACACTTCTGGGATTGGCAGGTTTGGAGACCAAACCTTTTCCCGAAAAAGAAATGTTTTGTAAAGAGCGACCAACCTTTTTTCCTTCATACTCACCGCTACCGCCATACGCTCTTAAATGTTTTGTTAAAAATGCGGAACCTTCATTTCTTTGCAGAATGCTAGCTTTGCCAAACTCATCTGTAAGAGCATAGTTAAAGCCAGCAAACAAGCATTCCATAGAAACAAACCATTTGCCCTCTTCTATCTCAGCAATAATTTGTTGCATTCTTTCTCTATTTTCTGGATCTGTCCAGCTATTGTAAAGAACGGCTTCTGAGATAATATCAAAATCTGTGGGAGCTTCTTCAGCTTCTACCTTGTTTCCATCTTTGTCTATTACATAGCTTCCAGTAATATGACCTATAATGTCATTTTCATTGTGCATAAAATTAAATTGTTTATCTTCTGGCGTATTTCTAGCTGCGAATGTAGCTTCTGGAGTAAACACATCGTCGTTTTTATTCCAACCAGTAGAAACAAGAATTGACTTGATATAGTACAAATCAAGTTGTTTTGGATTGGCACTTTCCGCTTTAACTTTTTCAGCAAAAGCAATTGTTTCCGCATCCCCATTAGAGCATAATATAGCAGGCGCACAATAGGCCAAACTTGCACTAGATTGTACAAGATCGGCTACGCCATCAGATATTTCTTGTGGATATATTTTCATTGTTACTCCTCAACAACATTATACACAAAATAACAAAAATATCATTAATCGTGCATTTTGTGGTCAATATATGAACCAATTACATATTTTCTGTACGTATCTATATTCATACTTTCAATGTTTACATTTTTGCTTTCAAGATCTTTTGTGAACTTTTGAGGAGCTTTAACATTGTTTTTTAAGGACTTATAAATGCTAGCTTCAGAAACATCGTCACCAATATCAAAATTAGTAAATATGTCTAGCTTTAATTTTTCTAAATCAGCGAACTGAGCTTTAGTTAGTTGTCTCATATTCTTCTTTTGATTAACTTCAAGAAAAGCCTTCGTAACAACCTCTGATATTTTAGACCAAGACTCTTCCGCATACACAAAGCACTCTGCGACTGATGGCTTAGATCTTGGTTTTTCTACCCTTTTTTTTCTTGGCCCATCATCCTGCTTAAATAAAGGTCTGCCACCTTGAACTTCTATATCTGTAGTTTTGTCATCGGGAGCTGGCTCATCCTTTGCGGGATTTGACTCTGGTTTTTCTGGAGGAGGAGGTGGGTGGAAAGGTCCAGCTTTTTCTGGCCCAACAGTATCTCTCTTGCTAAGTTCGCGTTTAATCCTAATATTTTCAATCTGAGGAATTTCTTTAAATCTCTCAAGAAGAGTTTCATGGCTGATAATATCTCTGTCAGCAAGCTGAATAAGAAGATTCTTTTCAGAGGCTTCATCAGATAGAGTCATTTGATCAAACTGAATGTGAGCTTTATATCTGAAGCCCATAGCCTTACGGACTATCTCTAATTCCTTTTCCCAAAATTTAACCAATCTATCTCTACCGTATTGCAGTCTTTCTACTAATGTTTTTAATGATATAAAGTTATTAGTAAATCCACCACCATTTCCAGCCATACCAGTAAGTGTGGGAGGAACACCTAGACCAGCATATATACTATTAAGAACAGAAGTATATTTTTCTGAACCTAAAAACTTATGGACATCTGTACTAGATTCTTGGAATGAAAGCTCTGGACCCCAAACCAATTCCATTGTACCGCCACCCACATTACTAGCTAAAATATCACGTAGCTTATTTATAGCAGCTTTATTGGGAAGAATCTTATGATCAAGGCTACCCAGAGTCCATAGTCTAATATTAGAAATAGCTCCATCAAGGGCAGAAAGATCTGCTAGTCTCATTTTTTCAAGCATTATAATATCATCAAGAATGGCGTAGATCATGGGATTAGCCCACTGTCGCCAATCATCTTTCTTGTAGTAGAACATGCTTAAACGTTCTGGATCTAAAGGTATTTCTTTTTCTCCACGTATAAGACTTTGTTTTACATTTGGTGGCAAAGTTTCAAGAACGTGATTTGGAATGTCTCCAGCCTTGAACTTGTCGAAAAAAGAATTAGTAGTAATAGAATGATTCTTATAACCCATAAATAAAGATAAGTTACCGTCGTGATTTTTGACAGTCAAGGGGTTGAAGAAATTGTAACGCCACGGTATTTCATTCTTGGTTAAGTTAGGCACTTCTACTTTAATGTCTGAAGACAAAGCCTTCATGTAGTTATTAAGTTGAGGAGTAACTTTAGCATAGCTACGATAAATAATTACATTTCCAGCTTTATACAGATTGTTCAGGAACCTTTCAGATCTTTCCTTACCGTTCACATTTCTAAACCATTGTTGATAGAACTTTTCAACGCTTTTATCGCGGTGTACGATGTTAATACCTTGACTGCCAAAATCACCCATCAAATCAATAATATTGCGAATGATTCCAACTTTATCATATGCGTCCATGCACATCTTGATAATCCTACGCTGCTGATTGGGAACTGCTTCGCCGGGACGAAATGCATAATAATCATTAGCGTTAAATCCGGGTCTTACTGAGCGGTTTGGCTCGATATCTATAAAATGCCTATAAGTACTACCCTGAGTCTTGCCTAAGCCAGTATAAGCATCTACGCTATCTGACATTTTAGACATAGCATCTGTTTTGCTTTGAGAGTCGTCGTCTGACCAAGTAATCATGTCGTCGCTCATTATTTACCTCAATTGGAATGTAATTGGATTATACTAATTAATACACGTTTTTCATGCCATCTTCAAACCAAGAAGGAGCGGTGTACATCTTCTCATCTTTTTTGCTAGAATGCCCACCAGTTGCAAAACCTCCGTAAAATGAGGGCTGTGCAACAGTAGGCATTCTACCTAGAGTTCTAGCAGCCATGTTAGCCATTAACAAAGCCGAATACCTATCTTTACGTAATTTCTTTTTACGCCCAGTTCCTATGACAACCTCTGGCGTATCCCACCTATCCCTACCGCTAGTTGTTTGAGTAATCTGTATCATAGATAATTCATTTTTTAATTCTTCAATATCTGTAACACACTCTTCTAGTGTATCATATATTCTGTTTTTCATATTATCTTCATGTTCAGATATAGCTATACTGACAGGATCAAAAAATGGAAAAAGTAATACTTTATCTTCAAAGTCTTTTCTCATCCCGTGATTTGCCTCTGCTAACCAATCATACTTAGCGAATTGACACATCTCTAATATATGCAGTCCGCGCTCTCCATCAGTATCTTTTTCCTTATTATCATCTATAGTAGGCCATATGAGATGTTCTCCTTCTTGAACCTTATCTTTGTCATGCAAAGCCTCCATGACAGCCACACCTCCACCCTGAGCATCTAGCGCTATATGAATACATGGAAATAGTTTCATCAAATCTCTAATCTTCCTTGCGCAGTATGAATAGAAATCTGTTTCTCTGGCATATCCCTTTTTAACTTTTTCTTTATGTTCTGTTCTAGTTGTAGTCCAACAATGTACTATATTTCTATGGTCAGAGTTTACCTCTAATACTACAATACTAAAATTGTCTACTTCAGATGCTGGATCAACTCCAAATATATATTTCTTATCCTTCTGACCTTTCAACTGAGCTTGAAATATAATATCATTACCTTGCCTATCTTTAATCGTTTCCTTGTCATTAACGACACATGATTCTATCAAAGAACGTTTAAAGAAACCTTGAGAATCGGTAGTAAAACAAGCTCCGTATTCCATTTGATATATGCCAGTATGAACGGTAGCTTTAGATCTAGCGACTTGATCAGAATCCATAAAGCCTTTAGGTAATAATTCGTAGGGCATACGTATGATAGAATACTGAGTCCAATCAAAATCCTCTGGAGGTTCCTCTCCAAAAATCTCTTTTAATTTAGATAGCTCTCCACGGCTTTTTATAATAGACTTCCATTTTTTCCAGTAAGTGGCAAAATGATTAAAATCATAGTAAGCAGTTCCTGATAGAACAATTTGATTATCTTTACTTTGTTCTTTCTGCTCTTCCTCTAGTGTCAGTCCTAATTCTTTTGCTTTCTTTTCTGCTGCTACTCTTTTTACGTTTGCTACTGGGTCAGAACTTACTGCTGCAAAACCAGCTACAACATTTTCAAATATTTCTCTAGGTATAGATGCAAATTCGTCAGCAATAATGTCGTTAGCTCTTTGACCTCTAATCTTCTGACCATCACCTAAAGGTAAACATGTAACAGTGCTATCGTTTAAACGAAGGGTACACCTGTCTGTGTCTCTACGTGGACCACTATCGCTATCACATATATCTCTAAGCATAGGAGAATTTCTCCAGATAGTCTCCATATATTCAAACAAAACTTTAGACTGTCTAAACGCAGCTCCTACAACAACTATCTTACGTCTAGGTAATATCAAAGCTCTTAATATAGCATATAAAGATAACATAAATGATTTACCAAAACCTCGACTTGCGACGAGCATAGGAAACTTTCTCTGCCATACTTCGTTCAAGAAAAGAGATTGAGATGGTAGTAATTGTATATTAAGTATATGATGAGACATAAAAGATAAATACTCTGGCCTAATCATAAGCCAAGCAAGCTTAAGATTAAAATCATCTTCGTCTGGATTTAACATGGACATTGGATTGAACATCTGAGAATCTACAGAGTCCAAGCCAAGCCAAGCCTCATCAATTTGTTTTATCTTTTCAGTTTTTGCCACGTATTGATTACCTCGTCTGCGAAACCATAATAAACAGCTTCATCTGCTGTAATATACCAATCGCCAGATTTTAATTTACGATATAAGAAATTTTTAACCTTGTCAACTTCTGGCTTAGATCCATACTTATCTTTAAAGAATTTGCCACCAACGCAAGAGTTGGCGTATATGTCCATCATAATATCACATATCTGCTTTTCATATTTTACCCAGTTCTGAACATTTAAATACTCACCACTAGCACCCGTAGAACCGTAGTGAGCCATGAAATATGTATTCTGTGTGATGAGTCTGGAATCAGCAGATTGAAAAATAATACTACTCATAGATTCTGCTTGACCATAAGCTACGATGGTTACGTGACACCTACACATAGATATAGCATCGTATATAGCCATACCATCAGACCACTCTCCACCAACGCTTTGCATGTGTATGATAATTGGATTAGATGATTTTAGTTCCAATGCTCGTAAGTTTTTTAAGAATGTGTTAGACATCTTATATTCTACACCCGGATTCTCTTCATCATTAGAACCGTAATGGTTGTGTAAAAATATTTCTCTGCTATCTATGTTAGCATTATAGTTATGTAAATCGTATAATATATCTTTGTCATGTATCATATTACGATTTCCTTCCGATTGTGTACATCTCGTTAATCCTTTTAAATATACTGCTTACAGCTAAAAAGGCGGTATGCTTATCGCCACAAAACAAAACGTGTACGTCGTTATATAATTCAAATTCAACTAAACATTTTAACATATATCTACCAGTAATTTTTACAGACGCTTTATTCTTTATTGGTATTCTAGTTTCTTTTGGAAACTTAAGTAAGTCTTCTAAAGAAAATTCCAAAACTAAATATTTGTGAGGAAAATCTTTCATCCTTTCTATCTCATTCATAAAAGCATGTTTCTTAGAACCAAGATTTATTGCAAGCTCTTCTACACATCCTTTTCTTTCTATGCATATTTTATCTTCAAATCCTTGTATAGAATAATCTCCAGTGTCAAGCTTATGCTCTATCATACCAGCACATGTATTAAACTTACTAAAGTAATATCCGTCTTGCTCACGGGTATCTTTAATAACAGTAAATTCTGGTGCTTGTTTATATTTAGCCATTTATAATTTCTCTAAAAAGTAATTGATAGTGGGATTCTTTACCAGTTATAGATTGGTGACATTTTTTGCATAGTGTAATTCCATTTGACGGTTCATATCTCAAAGCAGAAGCATTAGACCAAGTTTGTATGTGGTGTACATTTAAATTTTTTTTCGATTTGCAGTTAGGCATACGGCATTTAAATTTATCTCTCTTTAACACCTCTGTTCTAAATTTTTTATAATTTGGATCGTCATAATTACGTTTCATAGTTGTTCTATTTTATCTACCCTTATAAATTTTCTTATTTTTCTACATATAATTCTAGTTTCTAAAGTCGGCTTTTGTCTCATAATCTTTTTCATTAATCTTTTCATGGCTTCGTGACACGCTGTGTCTGGATTAGATGCCTCTATAAAACACATAGCAAAAGGCATTGAGTATTCGCCAGTTAGTACGTAGTTTTTTAGATCATTTTGTAAATCGGATAAATCTATCGAAAGTCTATAGTTTGGCATCTAACATAAGTTTGATTAACCCCTCCAAGTCGTACTTTGGTTTCCACCCAAGTTCTTCTCTGGCCTTAGAACAATCTCCTCTTAAGTAATCTACTTCTGAAGGTCTGTAGAATTTTGGATCAACTACTACGTAATTTTTCCAATCACCTATACCAGAATAATTAAATGCTATTTCTAGGAACTCTTCTATAGTATGAGTTTCTCCTGTACATACAACGTAGTCATCTGCGTAATCTTGCTGTAACATCAACCACATTGCTTCTACATAATCTCCAGCATATCCCCAATCTCTGTAAGCATTTAAATTACCAAGTCGTAGCTTTGGGAAGCGATTGCCCGTATCTCTATCGCAGTATATATAGTCATCATTATAAGAAGTTGATCCTACGCATACTTTGTCTTTCCATGTTTTGTAATTTTTAATCCAGCTAACTATTTTCTGCGTAACAAAATTCTCACCCCTTCGCGGTCCTTCGTGATTAAACAGAATACCAGAACTAGCATGTAAGTCGTAAGCGTCCCTAAAAAGACGAACGCTGTAATGAGCAGCGCACTTAGATATTGCATAAGGTGAGTTAGGCATAAACTTAGTTTGTTCATTTTGATATTTCCTTCCTTGTTCATCAATATCATAGGAACTTCCAAACATTTCACTAGAAGAAGCTTGATAGAATTTTACTCTAAACATCGCAAGGTCTACTAGAGACTGTAGGAGATTTATGCATCCTTTGCCAGTAATATCCCAAGTTAAAGATGGCTGATTAAATGAGCTTGCTACATGCGACTGTGCCGCTAGATTATAGACTTCATCTACATTCTCGTTATTTTTAAATATATTTATAACACTACTTACATCTGTAATGTCTCCCTCGATTAATTTGAATCTATCAAAGTCAAGTAGATGCTTAATTCTCTCTGTTGTGTCTACACTGCACCTTCTAGTTACTCCTATAACTTCATAATTCTTTTCAAGGAGTAAATCTGCAAGATGGCTTCCATCCTGACCCGTAATGCCTGTGATTATTGCTTTCATGTTATCCTTTCGACCTTTCCATTTTTTATATCTATTCGATTATCTTTATTCTCTAATAAATCTTTCTTTATTGTTTCTATACTTAAATGAGGATTCCTAGTCTCGCCCACTCCAGACTTATCACTAACATTAAAAACAAACTCCTCTGTCTCTATAGTAAAAGGAGGGTTGTAATGAAAATAAGCGTTAATATAACTTTCGTCGTTAACTCCCGGTTCATATGGTATTTCCTTGTCTATAAGTTGCCACTCTCTCAGCGTCCTACAAAAATTTAAAACTCTATCTTTTTCTCCACCAAAGAACGCCCCGTAGTAATACATTTGTTTTAACGGCGTATCGTATGGTACGTATGATTTAGATCTTGGGTTTCTGTCAAATGCTTTCTTATCACGCATCCACGTTCTGTTTCCAAAGTGTTCGCCCCCTACCAAATTGCCAATAAACCAATCCGTTGTAAATGGCCTGCTAACACTAGTATCTGCATCGAAGTAATAAATATAGTCAATATCCTCGTCTTCCATAGTAAGTATATTTTTAAATTTTGAATTAGTTCCGTCTGCCCACCTTTTGTGATGTTCTGGTATATATTTAACATTTAGTCGCGGATCATTTGGTAGATAGGGCGCTGGGTCTGTATCTGAGAAAAAATAAAACGTTACCTTGTCATGGCCTGTATTAAAGAATGTAAATTGCTTTAAGAACTTTACTCCCAAAGCAAAATATGCATTCGTCGCTATAACTACTATTCCTATTTTTCTCATTCTTTATCTCTAGCTATATATATAAAAAGAAACACTATAGGTAGCTCTACCATTAGAGCAACAGACCAGCACATCAATATATCAAGCAATGTTGGCATTTATGCCCTCCTGTTTACATATATTATAGAAGTCTTCTGTGAATTTACCTTTACGACACGCCTCTAAATACCACGGCTTTTCTTGCATTGCGAAAAAGATTCTATGTAAGCAATTGTTATTCAAACGCTGACTTCCTTCCACTTCAAACTGCCAAGGGTCTTCTTCGTTATCTTTATCAAAACAGCTATATAGAAAATTAGCATTCCAAAAGGAAGCCTGTAAGGATATTGTATATAAGCTTTGTTGGTGAAACTTATAGATGTTTTTATATACGGGAAGCTTTGCGTAGAATGCGCTATCGTCGTGTATTCCAAATCGCCCCGCACTATTAGAAATAAAGAAATCATAATAAGCCTGCATTTCCTCTAGCAATATATAATTTCTAAGAAAGTAATCATCTTGTAACCATAGGATGTTCTTTGGTTTAATTTTATCTATAGCTTTTTTAACGCCTATACTAAAAGTGCCATTCTTTACCTTTATAGTTTCAAATTTATGTAGTCTAGCGTCCGTCTCTTGTGTTATAATATATTTCTTAACGTCTATAGAATTATCCCAATACTTGTGGAATAGATAATTAAAATGATTCCACAGATAATGGTACTTATCACAGGAGCCAACTAATATAACAAAATCCATTATTAATCCTTTACAGTATCTGGCGTAAGGAATGGTTGATCAATAGTTCCATCTTCATATTTATGATAAACAGAAAGTCTTGCCTTTTCATTCTCCATAGCTAGTTTCATTTTCTCCATCTCTATGCCATACTTCTTCATTATTTCTGGGTCTTGCATTATAGTGCCAACCCATGCAGTAAAGCTAAGTTTACTGTCCTCTAGTCGTTTAATTCGCTGCTCTCTCGTGCCTTTCATTTCTTTTAGCATAGAACTCTTCTTGGCCTGCAACTCGCGGTAATCCTTATTCAAACTTTCCTGCGAAGCCCTAAGTGAAGCCACCTGTCTTTCTAAGTTAATAATATAGTCTATGTCTTGTTGATCTTTGTCTCTAGCTCGTTCGTCTTGTATCATGTGGTCATATGTGTTAATTTGTTCGATGTTTTCTTTATTACCTTTTAAACATCTATTCATAAGTAATTCAAGTTTTATGGTATCTACTATCTGTACTTCTTCTGTAGGTAGTACGTCATTCTTAAACTGGGAGACCATGCGGGACCAATGATATTTAAATAGTTCTAATTCTTCATCTGTAAACTGTTGTCTAAGTTCTTTGTAATAGGGGCGATTCTCTAGTGAATAAGCTGCTTGCTCTTCTCTAGATATACCTACGTTAAATTTACGTTTAATAAAGTTTACAACAGATTCAGTATCACGATCTAGTTGAATGGCAATGTCTTCAGGTGTCATGCTATTAATAAGACGACCAATAGTTCTTTCTTCTTCTTTGGAGAATCTACCCTTTTTCATGTATCAACTCCTTTATAATTTCTATGACTTGTTCTCTACGTTTTTTAGAAACATAAACATCATTAAGCATTTTAAGATAATCAGCTCTATGTTCAGCTGGTAAGTGTTCATTTATAATATTCTGTATTTGTGAGAAGTCTACCTTTTCATCTAAACATAGTTCTTCTTGTGGGATGGAAGCTTCGTAAGCTAGCTGTTGTGGACAAAGGACATTACGTTTCTTTTCGTCTTGTCCGATATAATAATTATCACGTATGAAATTTTTAAGTCTATTGGAAAGATTAACAGAAAGAAAGTTTTCTAATGGGCGTTTTTGGTCGTATCTATTAAGTGCATCCATACATATCATAAAAGCTTCTTGTTTTATATCATCAAGATCGTAACCGTGAAATGTATACTTGGGCGATATCCTATTGACAACAAGGTTAATTTTATCAAGTACCTCTTCTTTGGTCATGTTCTTGGGTATATTCATAAATACCTCTTAAGCAAGCCAGCGAATTCCTCTAGGGTTACAGATGCTAGTTCATTATTTATACATACTAAAACAGAATCATTTTCAATTTTTATGGGAGAAGGAGGTCCATCAGTATTAGACTTAAGCAATGAGTTAGGTTCTTCAAGTGTTACTTCTGCACTAGGGGGATTATAACTTTTAACAATTAAAGTTTGAGTGCGATCTCTTTCAGCAAAAGATAGGAAATTACCGTCACTCGAAGATAAAGAGTTTTCAGTAAACACAGCAGATGCAGATTCACGTACTAATAGAATTTTATCATTAGAAGTAGCTAGGTGGCCTATACCTATCTCTGCAATGTTTTCTTCTACTTCGCAGTTTAATTCTGCAATGTAGTAAAAAGAGTTTTTCTTACCAAAAACCTCTAGGAAAGTATAGAACTCGTCCCCTGTAGTGTTTTTAGGTAAGTTTTCAGTTCCAAGTAATTCTAACGCTTTCGATCTATCTTGTACTGGTCTAAAGTTCTCTGTCGCTATCTTGTAACTTGTTTTCAGCGGCTTCTTGCTCATCCAGTAGTTCCTTTAGTGGGCGATCTTCTTGGGAGAAATCTTTTATGATTTCATCACGCAGTCCTGCTGTTGCCTTACAATCTAATTGACATTCTAATTGTTTCGATTTATTCATATTGTATCTCCTATTAGGGATTATACACTATTAACAAGAATAATACCACCTAATTGTAGCTGTTAGGTGCGACGGGGGAGGATTGGGTAATACATATACACTTAGATTTAAAATTGCGTAACAACCACCCCCCGCCAATCGAGGGGGTATACGCTCGTACAGCTACAAGATAAAACCCCCCCAACGCGGGGCGTGCAAATTATTTTGTAATCTTAAAATCTTGCATCTTGTCTTCATACATGGCACGATAACCCTGCTCAGTTTTTACAGTCAATAAGATACGATCATTAACGACTTGCATTTTTTCTACCATGCCTGTACGTGGTTTGTTATTGTAAACGCAAGAAATTGTAATGCCTTTTTTTGTCATGTTTACCATTGTAATATTCCTAAGTGTAAAGAGTGAAAAGTAAAAGTAAGAAACACGATCTTAACCAGCCCCGTAAAAATCTAGGCTGGCTTCAAAATGTACTGCTTCCGAATCATCGAAGTCTACCCGATTCTCGATAACTTCACAATGCTCATAACAAGTGGGGCAAATTTGTGCATCGGACTGAACATAGGAACCGCAGCAATCGGAGTGATAAGTAATTTCAAAATTGTTTGACATGTTAAAACCTTTCAAAGTGTTGTTTGTTATACCTTAAGTATATATATTTATTCGGCCTTGTCCAGATAAATCTTGAGAAAATCCAAATATAGTTTCATGCCAAACGAACATAAAAAACAAGAAAAAAAGATAATGTATTATTTCTAAATTTTGTGCTTGCAGCGGTCGATGATATAGATTAGACTGTTATTATTAACCCACGAGGAAACAATAATGCGAATCAAAAAACACAACAACGCAAAATTCCGCAAACTAATTCTTGACCGTGACAACAACCGATGCCGTGCTTGTGGTATCGGTGATGTCGATAGTCTCGAATGTGATCATATCGTACCAGAGTCGAAAGGCGGTAAGTCTATCCTGTGCAACATGCAAACCCTATGCCATACTTGCAACATTCGCAAGGGTGAAACAAATGTTGGCGAGTTGCCGATACGTCCCCCTGTCGAGGGGTTCGGTGATTACAGTGAAGTGATGCAAGCTAG
>CEVS01063343.1_pt1 | contig 28289 bp, 25 predicted proteins | sample 361571 | NCBI WGS metagenome assembly CEVS01 (sample SAMEA2623850, study PRJEB7988) | marine metagenome | isolation source: saline water (ENVO:00002010), including | reverse complement strand
ATGAATCATTCTCCCATTGTTCTATGTAATCATCGCCACCATATAAGTCTTGACATTCATCGTAGTGTGTAGGCTGTCCGTCATCTTCCCAACCTTCCGACTCGACTACTTCACAATCAGGCGACTGTACTCTGCTGTCATAAATGATATTGGCGAGAATAGTGTCAAAATCAGCTCGATCAAAAATGCTCATTAGATTATCCCTTTTTCAATGAATACTACTACTACTGTAACTACTAAGAATATTATAACAAGAATTAACTCATAGTCAAGTTTAATTTTGCTCATTAAGAAACCTCACTCGTAAAATGTTAGCGGCTACACGTACACCGTCGTTTTCCTTTTCTTCTTGACATGCCAACAAGTAGACTTGCAGCTTGGGCGTGTCAAAATTGTCAAGTACATCATACAAATTCTTTTCAATATAATCATTCATTCTACTACCTCCGGCGATATTTCCTGTTCGTGACATCGTACCATAAAATCTTCTTGCTCGTCAAGCCAAGCCTCATATTCGGCCCGTGCTTCGTACTGATCGAGTTCTTCGTAAAATCCCATAATAACTTTTCCTCCTAATAAGTATATCGACATTCTACACTGTAAACTTTAATTAGTCAACTGCAATTTCAAAAGTTTCTGTAACTACTTCGCAGTGTTCTTGGCAATCAGGGCAGATGTCAGTATCATTTTCGCAGTAAGATCCGCAGCAATCGGTAGTGTAAATTGTTGGGTAGTTTAACATTTTAAATTCCTTTGGTTAATTGTTTACTTGTTATATCCTAAGTATATACATAGTATCGGCATTTGTCAAGCACTAATTTAGGAATTATTGGATATTTTTTTATTATTATTATTTATCACACGTAAGTCCTTTGCCAGTATAGACTTACGACCATTTTGGGAACCCCGGCTATTTTAGTACCAAAGACTTAACCCCTACTTTGGTATGAAAATCGCTTGGTGGTTCATAAACAATTCAAATATTTATATACAAATGTATCACCCAAACTGTCCCTATCAGCCCCTGATTGGTTTTTTTTGGCTAGTCTTTTATTCTTTCGCAGTGTATAATACCGTAAGGAGAAATAATATGAATGATAAGCCTAAACAATTAGAATCTGAATTGCATTGTCGTGCAACGGCAGAACTCAAGGAAAGCGTTCTATCAGACTTGAACTTACCAGACATTTCGATAGCAGGATTAATAACAGGACTAGAAAAAGATGAATCTGAAGATCAGCACGGACCTGTCGGTAGAGATGGCACAAGACCTAAACGGTAAGATCCACCTACTTGGCAATGATAAAATTTCTGATGTTATAAGAGGAGCTGCTATTGCTGGTAGGACATTTGTAGAAGTATATGGTTATACTAATCAGTTCTTCTATAATGCCAGCATAGTCGTCAACGGACAGCGTACATGCTACGAAGTTGGTATTGGTCATCTTGAACCAGACAATTTTGAAGGATTAAATGATATACTTGTAAGAGATAGACCCCTATATCAAGGGAGACCCGATAAAGGTTTGTCTCCAGCTACCCAGCTTATGTCTTGTGAATGTACTAGTGAGGGTGAAACCTTATTGATATGTTCCCATCGCCCCAGTGATAATTCAGAATTACTATATAAACCCTATACTATTGTAACTTGCGAAGAACCCCACGTACCTACTTCCGTAGAGTTTTCCAAGATTGATACCCTACCAGACTTTTGTGAAGGTATTAAAAAAGCTTTATGTAAAGTAACTAAACTTATTTCCTTGAAATGTTCTAGACTTGATGTTAAAAAAATAAAAACGCCCCAAATAACTATTTCTCCTTCTACCAAGCCTGACCATAAAGCAGGGACGCTTTACTATGATGTTGACACTAATCAACTCAGGTGTTATGATGGTTCACGATGGAGAACATTAGTTTATGAAGATACCTAAGAATATGACTAGAGAACAAGTCATGGATAAAATACAGCTTGTTATTAATAGGATAGCACCCAAATATACATTTAATGGTTATGAGGTAGATGATATAAAACAAGAGTCTTTCTTAATATGTTTAGATGCCCTTAATAGATATGACCAAAAACGCCCATTAGAAAACTTTCTTTCAGTAAATCTATCCAACAGGCTTAAGAATTTTATTAGAGACAATAATTTCACTAAATCTGATGAGGAAAAACGTAAAGTTCTTGTACCTAACCAGCTTTCTAACGAATACGCTATAGAGGACACCAAATACTCATTATCACTAGAGAACTCTGAGATTATTAATATTATAGACAAAGAACTCCCTATAGAATATAGATCAGACTATTTGAAAATTATGAATGACGTACATGTATCTAAAAAGAGAAAAGATGAAATTGTAAGTATTATACAGGAAATATTGGAAGGTAATAAAAATGGCTAAGCAAAAACCTAAAGGGCGTATTTCAGATCTTGAACGAGTTGAGATGAAGGATATGTATGATCGGGGCCAATCTATAGCTCAGATAGCAGTAGCATCCGGCAGAAACGTTGAAGCTGTAGAAAACATGTTTAAGAAACATTACAGCGTAAATACTACTGATCAGGAAGAGGCTAAGTATGATTTAAAAAAACGTCCCTTCTGGCCTACTCTCACAGCTCAGTTTAATGACGCAGAGCTAATGCTACTTGAATACAAGTGGTCTGAAATGGTAGCTCAGTTTAAGGGAGACGTATTACACACTGAAGAAATACAGATATTAGATATTATTAAATATGAATTACTGGGTGACAGATGCCTGACTTCTATACAGTCTTCGCAAAGTCAAATTGATACATATAATAAAATGATATTTGACGAACGATCTAGAGACAAAGATCAGCAGGACATTGATTATATTATCAATCTTGAGAGGCAGAGAGCTTCTTTAAGTGCTGGTCTGGAAAGTAGAGATAGAGAGTTTCAGTCGTTGCAGGATAAAAAGTCGAAACTTTTAAAAGACGTTAAGGGGACAAGAGAGCAGAGAATCAAAAGACTTGAGGACTCTAAAGAGAGTTTTACCAGCTGGATTATAACTCTTATGCAAGATCCAGATAAGCTAAATAGATACGGGATAGAGATGGAACAAATGAGAATGGCGGTCGAAAAACAAAAGGACAGGTTAAGCGATTATCATACGTATGAGGATAAAACTGTAGACCAACCTTTCTTAACACCTGACACAGTTAAATAAGGAGTTAACTTTAATGGACCCAGAATCACTTTCGGTCATATTACCATGCTGGAGTTTTGCTTTAGGTATAGAATTGTTAGTAGTCTGGTTTTTTATTAATATGGTTAAAGATAAGGGAAAGAAATAATGAAAGCTATTATTACTGGAGTTACCGGACAAGACGGGAGCCATCTCGCTGACCTATTGCTTGAAAAGAATTACGAAGTCGTAGGTGTAGCTAGAAGATGCAGTGTAGACACTACACAACGAATAAAGCATCTATCTTCTAATAATAAATTCAAATTAATCGAGGGAGACATAACAGATGTCAGCAGTGTAATAAATATATTTAAAAATAACGATAATGTAGATGAAATCTATAATCTGGCGGCACAGTCGCATGTAGCAACTTCTTTTAAACAACCAGCTCTTACTTGGGATGTTACAGGAAGAGGATGCATGAACTTGCTACAGTCGCTTTTGGATCTGGAAATGACAAATGTAAAATTTTATCAGGCTTCTACAAGTGAGATGTTTGGTAGTTCATACGATGTCAATGAGCATGGGGAGAAATATCAAAATGAAGAGACTAAGTTTATGCCAAACTCACCATATGCTATCAGTAAGTGCGCTGCCCATCATTGTGTTCGCTTATTCCGTGATGCTTATGATTTTCATGCTAGTTCTGGTATTCTGTTTAATCATGAAGGTCCGAGACGGGGTGATTTATTTGTTACGCAGAAAATAGTAAAATGGATAGCAAAATTTAAGAAGTGGCTATCTTATAGTTCAGTAGATGACTTCCCTACTGACTACACAAAAGATTCAATAATTATTCACAGAGAAAGTTTTCCTAAATTAAGATTAGGCAATCTAGAAGCTTATAGAGATTGGGGTTATGCTGGCGATTTTGTGGAAGCAATGTGGCTTATGCTCCAGCAAGATAATCCAGAGGATTATGTTATTTGCACAGGAGATACGCACACAATATCAGATTTCTTAGATTTAGCTTTTGGTTATATCGGAATTACAGATTGGTCTAACTTCGTAGTTATTGATCCTGAATTTTATAGACCATGCGAAGTTGAATATTTAAGAGGTGATCTTTCAAAGGCGAAACAAAAGCTTGGCTGGGAGCCAAAGCACAACTTTAAACAGTTGGTTAAAATGATGCTGGATGCAAAATTATAGAATATCAATAGATTTGTCAGATCTTGTCCAAGATTTGAACAATTACGATTTAAGAGAGTATAGGCTTCCTTTTTGTTTATACTTTGTAGAAGCTGCTAATCCTGACGAGGCTTGTTCTGTTATAATGAATAGAGTTATGAATGCATTAATGAAAATTAGACCAGATATTGAAACTAGGATTGTATGTAGGAAAGTAAGACGTTTTATGAGAATAGATAGGGTAGAGTGTGTAAAATGAAATATATGCTTATTGCGATTGTTTTACTAAGCAGTCACGTTTGTGCAAAAGAGGTAAGAGATTTTAACAAAACAGATGTCGATGTATTACTGGAGAATTTATCTTATAGTGTAAATGAAAATGATTTAGAAGAGTTCTTACAGTGTTTCTCTGTTTCCAAAAGAGATGGCTTAAGAAGGAAAGCCGCAACGATGTTTTTACTTCATCCAGAAGTCAGAATGTCTGTAGATAATTATTATGTCTTATCTGAGAATGAAGATCAAAAAGAAATCATGATTAGATATGAATTAGCAAATTTACTGATTGTCTCTGAAATGAACATAATAAAAGAAAATGAAAAATTAGTTTTATTAACTGAGACAATAAAATTTAAAGAGGATAAGTTTTCTCACGAAGGTATATTAAGAAAGCGTGGCAATTTATCGGGAGTTTTAGAATGAGAAGAAATTATGACGATCCTGAATACAAGAGGTTTAGGCAAGACGTTTTAAAAAGAGATAAAGGTAGATGTAGAATGCCTCACTGTAAGTCACGAAGGAACTTACACGTTCACCACATAAAGACTTGGGCTAATGCATTCTATATGAGATATGATGTTTACAATGGAATAACTTTATGCAAAAAGTGTCATGAAGAAGTTACTGGTAGAGAATCACACTACGAAAATTTATTTAGAGATATTATAGATGGCTAAATATAAAAAAGCTCCTGATTTTACTGTAATAAAAGATACCCGTGAGCAAAACGGATATTTCTTTACTAAGTTTAATACCTGCGCAGGAATGATAGAACACAAGTTGGATACCGGGGACTACTCTATTGACGGATTAGAGGACAAGATTTGTGTAGAAAGAAAGGGTTGCGTAGAAGAATTAGCTCAAAATCTTGGATCAAAAAAACCTACATTTTTAAGAGAGATAGAAAGAATGGAGTCTTTCCCTCATAAATATATGGTTCTAGAATTTTCATTAGAGGAATTGATAAAATTTCCTAAAGAAACTAGAATACCAATTAAGAATAAAGACTCAGTAAAGATAACTGGTAAGTATATGTTAAAATGCCTTATAGAATTTGGTTTATACAATAACATTCATATTCTTTTTTGCGGGGACAAACACACGGCTTTCTTGGCAGTTAGTAGTATATTTAAAAGAATAAATGAAATGTACACAATTGGGAGAAAAACATAAATGAATAATTACGATAAAGATCTTCTTTACGATCTTCATAATTATTGCGCTAACATAGATACAAGGGAAATATTCTTACACAATCATTATGGATCAAACGATGAAGACAATCCGGGTGTAGAATATAAGATGTCTAATACTTTCCTAAAGAACATTAGAGCTTTAGAAATAAAATCAGACAAGCCTATAATTATCCACATGCAAAGCGTGGGAGGTGAATGGTCTGATGGGATGGCTATTTACGATGCAATATCTATGTGTAGGTGTCATGTTACTATCATTGCTTATGGTCAAGCTGAGTCTATGAGTAGCATTATTTTTCAAGCAGCAGACAGAAGGCTAATCACGCCTAACACATATTTTATGTCTCACTACGGAAGCACTGTCGCTGGCGGTGGATATTTAGATGTACAAAATTGGGTTAAGTATGAAAAACGTATATGTGACATTATGCTAGAAATATATTCGCAGAGCTGTATTTCTGGTAAGTATTTTAAAGAGAAGTATGGTGCTAAGCCTGACATGGAAAGAGTCAAGGCTTTTCTTTCAAGAAAGTTAAAGTCTGGAGATTGGTATCTAGATGCAGAAAACGCTGTTTATTTTGGTTTTGCCGAGGAGATAATTACAACATGGAATCAGATAAAGTAAAAATTGTTCAAGAAGCTTGGTTAGGATTAAACGATTCCGACAGAGTTCGTATGAACCCTATGTCTATAGTGAATCCGAGTCACGACGACTTTCAAGATAAGATTGTTTATTTAATGACAAGACCCGAGTACTTGCCATTTACTTGTAGTCACTTGCTTGGTATTAGCCTGCTACCATCACAGTCCTTGATGCTCACGGAGTTGTGGGACAGAAAGTTTCCAATGCTCATAGCTAGTCGAGGCTTTGGCAAATCTTTCTTATTATCTGTATATGCTATACTGAGAGCTTTATTATATCCCGGTAGAAAAATAGTTATTGTAGGCTCTGCTTTTCGTCAGTCTAAGGTTCTGTTTGAATACATGGAAACTATATGGAATAACGCTCCTCGCTTACGAGACGTTTGCACCGTAAATAGTGGTCCACGTAGAGATACGGACAGATGTACTTTGAGATTGAACGATAGCACCATTGTTTGTTTACCTTTAGGTGATGGGCAAAAGATTAGAGGTCAGAGAGCAAATGATATTATTGCTGATGAATTCGCATCTATACCCAGAGAGATTTTTGAAAACGTTGTAGCTGGTTTCGCCGCAGTGAGCGCTAATCCAGTAGAAAATGTAAAAAAAGCAGCTAGTAAAAAGAAAGCCTTAGAGCTTGGTATTGATTTAAATGCTGACGAACACACTTACTCAAAAGATAATCAAATCATATTGTCTGGTACTGCATATTATGACTTTAACCACTTTGCGTCTTACTGGAAAAGATACAAGGCTATTATACAAAGCAAGGGAGATATTCGTAAGTTGTCAGAAATCTTTGGAAATGATGATGTTGCAGCGGATTTTGATTGGAGGCAGTATTCTATAATTAGAATGCCATATGAATTATTGCCAGCTGGATTTATGGACGCTGATCAGGTTGCCAGATCAAGGGCTACTGTTCATGCTGGAATATATCAAATGGAATACGGAGCTTGTTTTGCAAAAGACTCTCAAGGCTTCTTTAAAAGATCTCTTGTCGAAAGCTGTGTCACTGGAAGTAAAGAGCATCCAGTTAAATGTCACGACACTAAAGAAGAAATTGTTTTTCAATCAGTATTAAAAGGTGATAAAGATAAGAAATATATCTATGGAATTGATCCAGCATCTGAAGTCGATAATTTTAGCATAGTAATATTAGAAGTTCACAAAGACCATAGAAGAGTAGTTCATTGCTGGACAACTAATAGGCAAGAGCATAAGGAAAAAGTTAGTAAATCATTTACACAAGAAAAAGATTTCTATGCGTACTGTGGTAGAAAAATTAGAGACTTGATGAAGGTATTTCCCTGCGCACATATCGCTCTAGATGCTCAGGGCGGTGGTATAGCAATATCAGAGTCTTTACATGATGACGACAAGATATCAGAAGGGGAAGTACCATTGTGGCCTGTAGTAGATGAAGACAAGCAAAAAGATACAGATTTCGAGAGGGGTTTACATATTATAGAAATGTGCCAATTTGCTAGGTACGATTGGCTTTCTGAAGCTAATCATGGAATGAGAAAAGACTTTGAAGACAGAGCTTTGCTCTTTCCCTTTTATGATACCCTTAGTCTAGATATATCTCATCATGACGACGAAATGAAAAAACGACTTTATGACACATTAGAAGATTGCGTTATGGAGATAGAAGAATTAAAGACTGAATTATCTATGATTCAGATGACAAAGACTAACAACGGTAGAGACAGATGGGACACGCCAGAAACGAAAGTTGGCGTTGGTAAAAAGGGCAAATTAAGAAAAGATAGATATTCTGCACTCTTGATGGCTAACATGGCTGCTAGAAGGCTACAGCGCGCTCCAACACCCTTGGAGTACAAGCCAGAGGGTGGATTTGCTGACGGTGGACACCATCCTACTGGGGGTAAAGATCAATCATTATATTCTGGAAATCAGTGGTTTGCAGATTCCATGAAAGATGTGTATTAATAGATATACAAGCAATTCAATTAACAATCCAATTGAGGTTATGCAATGAGTAATGAAGAAATGTTTACATGGTCAGAAGGCGACTCCGCTAGCAAGGCAAATGCTTTTTTGAAAGCTGCTGATAACGTAGATGCTTATACCGGCCTGTCTAAGTCTCAAGGTACTCATTACAGAAATTTTATTGATATTGAACCCAACAGATCTGTAAGGCCGGGATTCAATAGGACGGATTATCACGCTTTTAGGCCAGATGAAGCCGTACCAAATCAACAGCGCCGTATTATTAAAATGTGCATGGATGCTTACGACAAAGTAGGGATCATTAGAAACATTATAGACCTTATGGGCGACTTTGGTAGTCAAGGCATTAACATTGTCCATAGAGATAAGTCTGTTGAAAAGTTTTACCAGCAATGGTTCAAAAATATTAACGGCAAAGAACGATCTGAAAGATTTCTGAATAATTTATATAAATGTGGCAACGTTGTTATCCACAGAAGTTACGCTAAAGTCACGCCACAGTTAAACAACTATATGAAAGCTTTGTCTTCTGACATCAAAGTAGAGCTGCCTAGCGCAACGCAAAATGAAATACCTTGGAGATATAATTTCTTCAATCCGCTGACAGTGAAGATGAAAGATGGAAACCTTTCATTATTTATGGGTAGGCAAAATTTAACTGTAACTACGAATTCTTTCTTTGATAAATTCAAGTCTGGAGATGTTCCTGATAAAATGTTACAGACTCTACCAGTTGGTGTTAAACAAGCTTTGCTAAGAGGGGAAAAAGAAATACCCCTTGATCCAGAACGTCTTGGTATTTTTCATTATAAAAAAGACGATTGGAGACAGTGGGCTAATCCCATGATTTATGCAATTTTAGATGATATTATAATGTTAGAAAAAATGCGACTTGCAGATTTGTCTGCATTGGATGGTGCTATATCAAATATTAGGCTCTGGACTCTAGGGAGTCTCGACCACAAAATCTTACCAAATAAAGCCGCTATCAACAAATTACGTGATATTTTATCCAGTAACGTTGGTGGCGGTACTATGGAGCTAGTCTGGGGTCCAGAGCTTTCTTTTCAAGAATCTAGCACAGATGTTCACAAGTTCTTAGGATCAGAGAAATACACATCTGTACTAAACAGTATATATGCTGGTTTGGGCGTTCCACCCACTCTTACTGGTATGGCTGGCAATGGTGGAGGGTTTACTAATAATTTTATATCATTAAAAACTTTAGTAGAAAGATTGCAATACGGAAGAGATCAATTAATTTCTTTTTGGGAAAAAGAATTGGAAATTGTTCGCAAAGCTATGGGTTTTAGATATAAGGCTCATATACATTTCGATCAAATGACTTTATCTGATGAGGCAGCAGAAAAGAATTTGCTTATACAATTGGCTGATAGAGATATAATTAGTCAAGAAACTGTTCTTGAGAGATTTAAAGAAATACCTCAAATAGAAAATATCAGACTTAAAAGAGAACTTAAAAAACGAGAAACGGTTGGTCCAGAAAAAGCTGGCCCGTTTCATCCCCCAGCACCTCCAGAGGCAGCAGAAACACAACCAAGTAATGATGATGCCCCTTCAGCTCCTGACGATAAACCTGTTGAAATGGACGCAGGAAGACCTTTGTTTAAACAAGATGACAGCCCAAGAAAACAAAGGGTTGATAAGCCTAAGTCTACTCCGGGCTTAGCCGATTTGATTGTGTGGTCTGAAAGCGCTTGGAGTAGTGTATCGGACGTATTGAACAATGCTTATCTTAAGTCCAACGGCAAGAAGAATCTTAGACAATTAACGAAGTCTCAGTTTCAAGATCTTGAACAATTAAAATTAGACGTTTTTACAAATTTACAAACACATGAAAATGTAACAGATCTTAAGGTTATGGAAGCCCTAAAATCTGGCAGGAAAGCGCCTAAAAATTTCTTGGATATGCTATCTAAATCTGGAGCAGATATTGATTCTATGAACATAGAAGATTACAGAAAGTTTGTAGTTGGTACGTTTGTGGAGTGTAAGATTAGCTAATACAAGCTTTTTTGCAAATTTTGTGTATAATGTCTGTGAGAGGAATATATGAAAATTTATGCAGATGAAATCCATGACGGCGTTGCCGAACTTGTACAAACGAGTTCGTCTATAGCTTATTGTATGCCTGCTACAATTTCTAACTCTCAGGACAATAAAGACATAGATTTTATTAATAAGGTTAAAGCTGAAAGTGCCAATCCAGACCAAGTAGATTTATATTATATTAAGTCTATTTTGGTATCAACTGGTTGGAACAAAAATGACGACGTATTTAACGCTGCACAAACTTGGGCAGCTCGTAGTACGCCCGAAGATAAGCAATTTAATCTTATGCATAATGAGAATGATATTATAGGACATATAACTGGTAGCTATGTCGTTGATAGGGATGGAAATCCAGTGGAAGGTGACACTCAGCCGGATGATTTCGATATTATCACTGAGGCTGTGTTATACAATAGTTGGACAGATCCAGAAAACAGGGAGAAGATGAGTCAAATCATTGCTGAAATAGAAGAAGGCAAATGGTTTGTTTCTATGGAATGTTTGTTCGCTGGTTTTGATTACGCGCTATTAGACGAAGGTGGAAACGCAAAACTGCTAGAACGCAATGAAGGTTCTGCATTTTTGACAAAGCACCTCAGAGCCTATGGTGGTAATGGAGAATATGAAGGTTACAAAATTGGTAGATCATTAAGACAAATTTCTTTCTCTGGCAAAGGTCTTGTATCTAAGCCAGCGAATCCTAGAAGTATTATTCTTGATGCTAGCAAAGCTTTCTCTCTAAACCCCGAAGATGAAATTTTATTAACTGTTCCTAATAATGGAGATAATAACATGAGTGATATTAACGCTTTAGAACAGCAAGTAGCTGATCTTAAGAGTGAGCTAGCATCGGCAAAAGAAACTAACGATGCCCTTGTAGCTCAAGCTACTGAAATGGCTTCAAAGGAAACTACTGAAGCTATGGCTAAGTTGGAAGAAACGATTGCTGAAAAAGACGAAGCAATCACAGCCTTGGAAGCAAGTGTTGCTGAAAAGGAAGCACGAATCACAGAACTTCAGACATCAGCGGAAACAGTTGAAGCTGACATGAAGGAAAAGATGGAAGAACTTCAGAAGATGAAGAAGGCTGCTAAGTATGAAAAAAGAAAAGCAGAACTTCTTGATCTTGGACTAGAAGCTGAAGAAGCTGAAGAGTCCCTCGCTTCTTACGAAGAATTCGATGACACAACTTTTGATGCCATCATCACAGCAATGAAGAAGATGGACGACAAGAAGAAAGTTGTCAAGAAAGAAGAAGAAGAGAGCGAAGGCAAGCCAATCAAACCAACGGCTGAAGTAGTAGAAGCTGAAGCAGAAGCTGAAGAAGCTGAAGCAGAAGTCGCTGCTGAAGAAGCTCTAGAAGAAGTAGAAACAACTGAAGCTACTTTAGTTGACGCTTCTGATGAAAATGAAGAACTAGAAGCCACAAGAGCGAGTGTCGCTGAATGGCTTGAAAACAACGTACTCAGCAAATAATTAAAAGGAGATAAAAACATGGCTTTAAAATCAGATAGACTTGAACTTCAAACTGATATTAGCTTTTTCTACAATGCCGCTGTAACTGGTCGTGGTTGCGTCGTCGTTCATGACACTTACGGTTCTGGCGCTGCTATGGATCAGGGTGTTAACCTCGTAAAGAAAGCAACTGCTGGAAATCCAGTTGGTGTCCTTCTTAACGATGTTGTAGACAAAGATTTAACTAGAACTCATCTTAATCAACACAAAGATGAAGTTCAGAAGGGTGGAAAGGTTACTGTACTTCGTAAGGGGTATGTTGTAACTAATAATGTAGATGGTACGCCAGTTGCTGGTTCAGGCGCTTACGTAAGTGGCTCGACTGCTGGTAATCTGTCAATGACAATCGTATCCGGTCAGGGGCAGCGTGTCGGAGCTTTCCTTAGTGGTAAAGACTCTGATGGTTACTGCAAGGTCGAAGTCAACCTGCCTTCATAATTAATTCAACATACAAAGGAGAAATAAACATGCCAATTAATGAAAGACCTAGTGATGAATTTCTCAGTCTTCTCCGTAAATCTGGAGATGCTGATGTCAATGTAGCAAGTGCTGCACAAAGAGAGTTTGCGAAGGCTCTTGAGCTTCCACTTCGTAAGGGTGTCCTCGTAGGTAACATCCTTGGCAACATTTTTGAAACCATTAATGTTGAAGCTGGTTCCACTACTGAATTTCCTCTCGATCTTGTTAGTCCGGGGCTTGAAGGTGAGCATGTAGCTTACACTAATCCCGGTCACGGTAGAATACCAGAACGTTCCGTTGAAGGCGATTACGTCATGATTCCAACGTACAACGTTGCATCTTCTGTAGATTATCTTCTACGATATGCAAAAGAAGCACGTTGGGATGTAGTCGGTCGTGCCATGCAAGTCATGGAAGCTGGATTTGTTAAGAAGATGAATGACGATGGTTGGCACACAGTACTTGCTGCTGGCGTTGATCGTAATATTCTCGTCTTTGATGGCGATGCTAGTAACGGACTGTTTACTAAGAGACTCGTTTCTCTTATGCAGACTGTAATGCGTCGAAATTCTGGCGGTAACAGCGGTTCAGTTGGTCGTGGTCGCCTGACTGATCTTTATGTTTCTCCAGAAGCTTTGGAGGATGTTCGCAATTGGGGACTTGATCAGGTTGATGAAGTTACTCGTCGTGAAATCTATACCGCTTCTGAAGATGGCGCTCCTATCACGCGCATCTATGGTGTAAATCTTCATGATCTTGACGAACTTGGTGAAAATCAGGAATATACGAACTTCTTTGACGATGAGCTTGGTGGTACAATCCAAGGTACAGACAAAGAAATCGTCGTTGGCTTGGATCAGTCCAGCAACGATAGCTTCGTAATGCCTGTTAAGGAACAGCTCCAAGTTTACGAAGATCCAACTCTCCACCGTCAGCAAAGAGCTGGTTATTACGGCTGGGCTGAGCTTGGATTTGGTGTCCTCGACAATAGAAGAGTTATTTTGGGTTCATTCTAATTCTAGTTCTATTGTCACCATAAAGAAAGTCACTCCCATTTACTTGGGGGTGGCTTTTTTTGTGTATATATTGGTAGATTGTCACTTGTAGGACTCTTTTTTTTAGGAGAAAAATATGGCTGCTCTGTCCGATTATTTAGAGAATTCGCTCCTGACGCATGTGTTTTTAGGAACGGCTTTTACTAAACCAACTAACATTTCTATAGTTTTGACCAGCGGGGTTCCTTTGGACTCTGACACTGGAGCAACTTTGCCAGAAATAGCATCTGGAGTAGGTGGAGTTACTACTAATTATAGTAGATATGACTTAGGCGCTCCTAGCTCTGCTAAGTGGGATGCTGTTGGCGTAGATGACACAACAGCTTATGCTGTATATCAATCAACTACAACCCCTGCTACTAGTGGATATTTCTACCCATACTACTTAAACGAAAATACAGCTAAAAGTAAAAATACTAGCAACGGAACAGCAATTACCCGCACCTTCTCTGAATTCCCATCTGTTAATTTTTACGCTCCTACAAATTTAGAGCAGCAGGGTCAAACTACAAACTCTGCTGGATATCCTCTTTATGATGGCAATGGCTTTATAAAAAACAAAGAACAAATTGTATTCCCAACGGCTCACAAAGATTGGGGTTGGATTTCTGGTGTTGCTATATGTGACCAATCAGGTCATGGTTCTGGAAACATGTTAATGTACGCCGCATTAGCAAATCCTAGATATGTTTATACTGGCGATAATATTAAGTTTGATGTTAAATCACTAGAAATAAGCCTCAACTAAAAGTGAAACATGATTATATCTAAAGACAGATTAATCAATAGTATAAAATCGGATTTGTCTGATAATTCAACTGGAAATATAACTCCATATGACATTAGACACAATCTGTTAGATATTATTGATTCAGCACATTTACTAACAGCTGACAACAATATTACAGCTGCTAATTTTGGCACTCCTAACAACAGAACAACTCATGCTGGTGTACAAAGTTTAGAAAAATTAAAACTGGATGGATATAGCAGCACGGATAACACTGCGATAGGATATCAATCTCAACGTTCCAGTTATCAAACTAGTAGAAATTCTTCTATAGGCGCTTTTTCTTTAAGCTGCAATGTGTACGGTGGAGACAATGTAGCTATTGGCTACAACTCTTTAGCTGGCAATACTACTGGTCATGGAAACATTGGCGTTGGCTCATTGACATCCAAAGGTAATACCCTTGGTCATGGCAACATATCTTTAGGTCATGGCGCTGGTTATTACGCTCCAAAGAACAGCAGTTTTAAATTATATATTGGTAATCATATCTTATCTGATCCTACCAAACTTGTAGACGACTCATATGCTTGTGACAATCCATCTGGGTCTGGAGTAGTTCCTTTGATTTATGGTGATGTTCAATCGTTAAGAGTTGGCATTGCCACTAAAGACTTGCACCAGTATGCTGCCTTGCAGACATCTGGCAATATTGCCCCCACAGTTGACAATGTATTTGACTTAGGCGCTCTGCCTTATAGATGGAAAACCGTTTATCTAGATAAGCTTCAGTTTGATCCTACAAGAATTATATCTAAAGGAGCTACTGGTTTAGAGGTTTCATCTGATCTATTGCCTACCGTTAATGAATCTTACGATCTTGGTTCTTCGACACAGAGGTGGGACAAAGGATACTTTGATGATATCTTTGCAAACTTTGCTAGTTTTTACCAAAGATCTTATTTTTCTCATAAGACTATCTATCTAGCATCTAGTGGTGAATTTGTTTTGGATGGCGGTGGTCCTACTGGTCCGTTCCATCATTTTCCATGCCCTGATGGTCCAGATCCATCTCCAACTTTAGAGCAGAAAGATGTTTACGGAGCAGGGTTTTTACTTGACACTAAAGATGGTAACAGGTATTCATTTACACTTGTTAGCGGCGTTGGGGCTTGCTCTACAAGTACTAAGTGGGAATCTAATGTCAGTTTAACTATTCCGGGCGACAATCAAGTTGAATCAAAATCTTTCGTCACCCCGGCTTCTAACTTGTGTTACGGATTTCATGCAGATGCTGATTCTGCATACCTTTCTCCTATTTCTACTTTTAGATCCAATGCAACTATAGCTGGGATTGGTAATATTAACGTATTTACTCCAGTTAGTGGAGAAACGTTTGATTTTACTTTAAATTCTGAATATGGTGGCACAAACATTTCACAAAGATTTTTATCTAGAACTGCAAACAAAACTCAAACTGATGGACAAGACAACTTAACAGGCTTTGGGTTGACTTTCTATGATGCCAGCAATAGCGATAGAGGTTGGACCACAAATGTTGATAGATTCGTCATTTCTTCTTATGATAATTTGCCATCTACTTCTGGTCAAAATCATATGACATTGATGAAAAACAATGAGGTCGGCGGGGTCTTTGGTATAAATAATTTCGATAAACTTGGTGCGGAGTTAATGCCCGAGACTATATTTAATGTTAGAAGTAGAACCCATGCTTCCGCTAGAATAACAGCAGAGACAACTGGATACACAAACACATCCTTAGAATTACTTGGTGGGGCAAACTGCCTTAGAGATGGCGCTCAGTTTATTTACAGACAAACAAGTGGCGTTTTAGATATAAATATGTATAGCAATGAAGTAGAAACTAACATTGTTAGATCTGATGGATCTAAGCTAGGTTTCTTAAGCAGTGGCGTAGTAAATGACGCATTTACTTTTGGTGGGGCTGCTGTCTCTGGAGCGTTGGCTATTCAAGAAACTTCTACAAACCCATCAAAGACTGATGGCTACGGAAAGTTATGGGTTGCTCCTAAAATCAGCACGGGACAAACTCAAACATTATACCTTTTAGACGATGGTGGCAATATCCATGATTTTGTTTTAAACAAAAATATTGGCTCTGATGGTTTAATTTTTACGGACTCAAGAGGAAATACATTAGGCGGTAATGACTGCACAGCGGACAGAACTGTTTTAGATTCTAATGGTGCTAATTGGAATACTGCATTTGGTGAAGCCGCACTTAGCGGTGTGACTGCTGGCGATGGAAATACAATGTATGGCTATAGAGCTGGTAATTTTATATCTACTGGATCATACAACGTTGGTGTTGGTTATCAAGCTCTGCATCGAGATATCACCACTCCTTCTAATTACAACATTGCAATTGGCTGTCACTCTATAGGAGAAGCCCACTCTGGTGACTATGCTTTCATGCTTGGCGCAACAAATGATAATCTATTAATGAAGGGTGTGTTAGGTCCAAACGCAAATGATAAAAGATTGGAACTTCCAAATGGTAAACTAGAAGTCTCTCAGGGGAACGATCATTTAGCCTTAAGATTTAACAGTATAGAGCTATATGATGGAGACGGCTCTGATCTTCCAGCTTCAGATTTGAAATTTAATTTTAGAGGAAATGAAGCTGCTACATTATTGAATCTTAATCATGGCGCTGTTGCTATGTCTAATAGCGCCGTCTATCAATCGCCAAGTGAGCAAAGGCCATATGCAGAACTTAAAGGCGATTTAAAACTACAGGGAGATATAAGATTTTCTGATAGCACATCTTTGGCTAGTGCTGCTTTCTTGTCTACTGTAAATAAAAACAAGAGCGATCTTCAAAATATATTCGTTGAAGGGAAAGCGGTTGATGATATTATAACCCCTTCTAGTCTAGGAGATAAGCAAACTGGTTACATCATGACTTTAGATGGAAATCAAACATTCTCTATAACGAACTTAGATCCAAATTCTATAATTAAGAAAGACGATTTCGTTATAGCTATAAAAATCAATGGAGAGTTTAGACCTATATGGATTACCAATGAAAATTCAACGTGCAAATGCTGCGCTTCGTAATTTATAAAAAAGGATGTCATCATGGGACGACCTACAAATGAATGTAAAAAGCCAATCTCTCCGTATGCAACATACGTCCCCATAACAACAACTAGTACTACTACAACGTCAGCTCCACAGTTCTCAGTTATTTCATACCCTGATCATATGGATAGTTGCCCAAGTACTACGGAAACTACTCCCGACACACCCGTAGTAGATGATGGCACTAGTGAGCTTGTTGATCTTAATAGTTCATATGTTTGCAACTCAGTCACTTTGATACCACCCGCTGGTGGCGTTATATTAAAACAAAAATTTTGCTCTAAAAACTCAGATGGCTCTAGCAACATTTGCGTTCCTCCTGTTCAAAATATGTTAATAACTGGTTTGACAACTCTTTGCTTAGACAATAACTATAATGCAGAGATACTCTCTGGATCTGCTAGGTCAGTAGTTGTTGCTGATTGTCATTGTTCAGGAGTATCATCATGAGTTGTGAAAAATTAGAGCTGAGTGAAATGAGTACAAGCGTGTTTGTTGATTTGCCGGTGGCAGATTTAGTCCTTCCTGCAAACTGCTTACCAGTACTCAGAGAAGTTTCAGGTAGTGATTTATTCAAGATAAAAAGTAATAAAATATATTTAGTAGGTTATCCTCCTACTGGTTCACACACTGTAACCGTAACGTTAAAAGATCTACACGGAAGATACCAAAATCAAACACAAACTTATACTTTAAATGTAGTTGAGTGCGAAGGATGTGGGAGTGTAAGCAATGTCGCTGGTTCCTGATCAAGTTTTGCCAAATTCAGTATTAGTCCCAAAAGACGACGTTACACTCGTCATAAACGATAGTTTAGAATTAAAATTCTTGCATGATAGAGATGTGTACATTGCTCCCAGTAAAAAATTTGTGACATGTACTGAAAAAATTACATCCAGCATTGTTCCAGTTAAGTTTTCGTTTGCAATATATGGAAGAGAATACTCTCTTAATACTCAACTTAGCTTAACTATAAAAGTCTTGGAAGATAATGTAGCTGTTGCTAGAAAATTTGTTAATACTCCAGAGCGTGATAACTTTTTAATTGAAAACGGCGTTATCCATTTTGAATGTAATATTATATCTGGCCCCAACATAGATTTGCTCAATAAACACTTGGTCTTGGAAATAGAAAACTTATGTGATACTTCAGAAGCAATATGTTGTGTTAATGAGATTGATAATTTCGAGATTGTTCCTATTGTAAGCGAAATATGTGTACCAAACCCCTGCGATACCCAGTACACTTTACCTATGATTCTTAGGTTTGCTAGCTATTACGTTAGAGACAGGATCACTGTAGAAAATATGGAAACTGGAGAAATGCTTTTAGACACAGGGCTAATTGGAACAGATAGAGATGCTCCTAGACCTCCAGACGTTGCCAAGCATCAACCCAATAGAATACCGCCATTTGTCAAGACTAAATACGACATGATTGTAAATAGCTGGGAATATGAATTACCTTACTGCCCCGACATAATGAAGATATGTGTGTATGCTCCGCTGGGAGGCACTGCTTGGTATTTTGAAGTAGAAGACAGTGCCACTAGTCCAGCGTTAGTTTGGAAAAGTGCTAGTGGCGGTCAATCAGATGAGGCGATCTGTACATACGGCCTGCCAGCTGAATTACCAGACAATGTATTCGTGTATTCTACAGACAAAGATATATCAGAACAAGAAACAATAATAGAATTATAATATGTTTAGATTAGCAGACAGAGTAAAAGAAAGTTCCCTCACAGAAGGCAATGTAGATCACATTGTTCTTAATGATACATTTGGTGGCTTTCAATCTTTTCTAGAAGCAATTGGCGATGGAAATACTACATACTATACTATAGAAAATAATGATGAGTTTGAAGTAGGCATTGGAACTTATCATGAAACTGGAAACAAAATCACAAGAGACAAAATTCTAGACAGTAGTAATAACGGTGCTAGAATAAATTTACTTGGAGTCTCTGTGGTATTCTGTACATATCCAGCTGACCATTCTTTCTTTCTGAATCCTAGTGGTATAGCTACTGCCCAACACCCACATTTTAGCGGTATAGCTTTTCCTGATAGTGGCATACAGTATCATGCCATAAATGGTTCAGGTGCAAATAATTTAATAACTTTCTGGGATGGGCCTAGAAGTTTAGCCTCAGATCCTAGCTTTGGATGGAATGAAACTACTAATACATTATCAGTTAGTGGAATTGCTAATTTTTATTCAGACGTTAGTGTTAGCGGAGATTTCTTTGTTCATGGCACTCAGCATATAAATAATACAAATATAGTAAATACTGCTGTTTCTGGATCAACTTTTACAGATATTATATTTAGAAGAGATGATGCTGGTTCTTTCTTCCACGCCTATGTAGATAACGCTTTTGATAATATAGTTGCTTTGTACTCTACTAATGAGCAGTGCAATGAGTGGAGGCTTGGCATAAAAGGTTTTTCTCCAACATTTGACGCACCTCCAACTAAAGGATATGTGTTTGGAGACTGTGATTCTGTTGGTGGTGTCGCTACATACGTAGATAATTTCTATATTTTAAAAGATTCTACAGGATTTAATATTAGGCATAGAAATGCCGACTTATTTGAATTGACTAGAGCAGATGGTTTGCATATTAAAAATGATGCTAGCACAGCAGTACCAGTTACTTTTAAAGGAGCTGCTAGTCAATCTGTTAATCTAACAGAGTGGAAAAATTATAATGCTAGTGTATTAGCTTATATAAACAGTCTTGGAGAAGCCCATTTTCCTGTATTAATATTTGAAGATGACACGAGACAAACTACTGCGTATACTCAGAATCATAGAATAGTAAATGAAGACACTAATTTGGTCAACACGGATGATTTAGTGTTTGTCAATACCATTGCGGATATAGATATATACTTACCTTCCGCAGTTGGCATTGGAGGTAAAAAAATTACTGTTAAAAGGACAGAGTATAGCAACATCTCGCAACACTATATAGTTAGAGTATTCCCTTTCGCTCAAGCTAACCCAACGCAAAAAATAGATGGATTAAATAGTTTTATTATGAATTACCACAACGAAGCTTTGACTTTTGCTTCAGACAATTCAAATTGGCATGTCATATAACAAGTAGGAAATAAAATGTCATATCAACCTTACAGAAGAACGCCAGCTGTGCCTTCGGGAGTCCAATTCTTTGGATCTCTTAATGGCTCAGATAATATACATGAGTCTTTTAATGGCTTTGTGTATAATAGCGGATTGAATTTACTTAAGGTTGGAAATATTAATGTCAGCGGGCTGACGATTGGTAACTATTCATTTCCTAGTGGCGATGGTCCTTCTGACACATTCCTGTCTACGGACGGTCAAGGTCAATTAGTTTTCGCTACACCTCAACAAGTAGACCAGTTTGCTTCTGGGGTTGATTTAGATTCTTCAGAAAATTTAAATATTACAATGAATGATGGGTCTGTATTGTCTGCCAACTTGAGCAGATACTTGACTAGTCATCCAAGTATTTTAGCTGCTCTCGATTCTGACAACGATTCCCCAGTATTTATTCAAGATATATTCTTAGATCAGTATGGTCATGTTTCAGGAATAAATGTTGCTCAAGATACTATAGCTGTTAGGACAAGCGGTAGTTATTATAATCCAGATTGGCTAAAGTCAATCAACAGTACAATACTTAGTGGCATCATAAGTGCAGAGAATCTTCCTTCCTATGTTGACGATGTTCTAGAGTTTTCTGACTTTGCTTCTTTCCCGTCAACAGGAGAGTCTTCTAAGATTTACGTAGACTTATCTGATAATAAAATATATAGATGGAGTGGTAGTACTTATGTAGAAGTAAGTCCCAGCGCTCCTGAGACAGACCCCACGGTTTTACAGTGCATTAAAGATATTACGTGCGCACAAATAAATCAATGGAATTTATCTTATGATACCTTAGTAGAAGCTTCTGGGAATTGGAATACTGCTTATAATACCTTGGTTGCTAAATCTGGCGATTACAATCAGGCTTTCAATGTCTTGGTTGAAAAATCAGGCGTTTGGAACAGCACTGCTGACTTGGTTGCACTTTCTGGTGATTCTTGGGCTATAGCCTACAATACACTTGTCGCTGAGTCGGGCAATTGGAATACTTCTTACGACACACTTGTTGCCAGATCTGGCTTATGGAATACTGCTTATAATGTGCTGGTTGAAAAATCAGGCGTATGGAATAGAACTGCTGACATAGTTGCTTTATCTGGAGATTCTTGGAGTGTAGCTTACAATACTCTTGTTGCTAGATCAGGAAATTGGAACACAGCATACAACACTTTGGTTGCTAAATCTGGTGATTACAATCAAGCCTATGATGTTCTTGTTGCCAAGTCTGGAGTTTGGAATGATACAGCTGATTTAGTTGCTCTTTCTGGCGACTCTTGGGCTGTAGCTTACAACACTCTTGTTGCTAGGTCGGGAAACTGGAACACTGCTTATGACACCTTGGTTGCCAAGTCTGGGAATTGGAATGAATCTTATGATGTTCTTGTAGCCAAGTCAGGAAACTGGAACACTGCATATGATACTCTTGTTTCTAAGTCTGGAGTTTGGAATGATACCGCTGATTTGGTCGCTTTGTCTGGTGATGCTTGGGCTGAAGCTTACAGTTGGGGAGATCATTCTACGTTTAGCTATATAGATGGCAACGGCACAGTCAATTATGTACCTGTATTTAGTGATTCCAACACATTAACTAATAGTGTCATACAAAGTCAAAACTACGGCGTAGGTATTAACACATCAAGTCTTGGACCTGAGATTGTCGTACATGCTAAAAGTCATCCACACAATAGCAGTTGGATACTCAACGAAGGAACTAAAGACAACGGAACTATTGTATACGAATCTAGAGAAGGAGGCGCTAGACTTGGAGCTATGTATACTTATGCAACTGCTTATAGCGGTGGCACACTAGCTAATGTTGGTTCTGGAGGAGTTACTTTTACTAATATAACTGAAAATGTTTCTGTTGGTCCTGTTAATATAAGTAAAGATTTAATTTTTGGAGCAAGCACTTCTCAGTACGCTAAAATAGATAAAGATGAATTCACTGTCAACAACATGGGCTTGATACGTGACTTTAGAGTAAAGGGCAACTTTGATGATCAATTATTATTTGTTAAGGCTAGTACAGACAGGGTTGGTATTGGAACTGATAGCCCTGACAAACTTTTGCATGTTGATGGAATTTCTAAATTATCTAACATTCAAATTTCTGATGGCAACATATCTGCTCCTAACAGTGATCTTCAAATAACGGCTGGGGGATCTCAAGATAGTAGAAATCATATATCATTAACAAATACTGGAGGTATTACATTAAATGGATCAACTCTTGTAAGCGCAACTAATAAAAACATAAAGTTAGACTTAAGAGATAATGGTGGATCAATAATATTAGATGGCGGCAATGTTGGCATCGGAACGTCTTCTCCCCAAACTAAATTAGACGTAAGTGGAGTTATTACAGCTAGCGGTTTTGTTAAATACGGAGGAACTTCTAGTCAATTCTTAAAAGCTGACGGAAGTGTTGATGATACAGATTATCTTAGTAGTCATCCAAATATATCAAATAATGGATCTAGCCTTAATAATCCTGAAAATACTTTTATACAAAATGTTACTTTAGATGATAACGGTCATGTTACTAATCTTTCTGTTGGCGTTTCTACTGGTGGAGAAGATGCGTCGGGTATAGCTTCTTTGCTAGAAGATCCTAGCCCACAGCTTGGCAGTGGTTTAGATGTTAATGGTTATGATATTAATATGGGTAATAGTAGTATTAATTTCAATACTAATACGATCACAGATACAAAGGTAGGCCAATGGGATACTTCTTATAATGTATTAACAGCTAGGTCTGGAGTTTGGAATAGCACAGCAGCTTTGGTTGCGCTTTCTGGTGACGCTTGGACCACAGCATATAGCTGGGGGGATCATTCACAAGGAGGATACCTCACTAGCATACCAGAATCAGGCAATTGGAATACTGCTTACAACGTCTTAGTTGCAAGATCTGGACTCTGGAATACAGCTTATAGCACTCTTGTTGCTAAGTCTGGTCATTGGAATACTTCTTATGATACCTTGGTCGCCAAGTCTGGTCTGTGGAATAGTACTGCCGACTTGGTTGCGTTGTCTGGAGACGCTTGGACTACAGCATATAAGTGGGGAGACCATTCTGAGCAGGGCTACCTCACTAGCATACCAGAATCTGGAAACTGGAACACAGCCTACGATGTTCTTGTTGCCAAGTCCGGGGCTTGGAACATTTCCTACGACACCTTGGTTGCTAAGTCTGGTTTGTGGAATAGCACTGCGGATTTAGTTGCTCTTTCTGGTGACTCTTGGACTGTAGCTTATAACACTCTTGTAGCTAAATCTGGAAATTACAATCAAGCCTACGATGTTCTCGTTGCCAAGTCTGGTCTGTGGAATAGTACTGCCGACTTGGTTGCGCTTTCTGGTGACGCTTGGACTACAGCATATAAGTGGGGAGACCATTCTGAGCAGGGCTATCTCACTAGTATACCAGAATCTGGAAACTGGAACACAGCTTACAATGTGTTGGTTGCCAAGTCGGGGAATTGGAATACTTCCTATGATACATTGGTTGCCAAGTCCGGCTTGTGGAACAGCACTGCTGACTTAGTTTCGTTATCGGGTGACGCTTGGGCAGCAGCTTATAACTGGGGTAATCACGCAGAAGAGAATTATCTCAAACAAGAAACTTTAACATCCCTCTCTGGAGATCCATCACATAGTAGACTCATATATATAGATGAAAGTGGTGTTTCAAACAATATTGATATAAGCTGGACTCTAGATGACACCAATGCGGCTCGTTTGGCTAGTGGTGTTTTAAATGAAAATAATGGTATTGCTACTTTCCACAGAGACGACTTTACTTCTTTTAATGTAGATTTTTCAGCCTTGTTTGATGATACTAATCTAGCAAGGATAACACAAGTAGCTTTCAATAGTGGTAATGGTTTACTTACATTATCTAGAGGATTAGACAGTACCACTATTAGCGAATCTCTAGAAGGTCGCTATTTCCTCAAGAGTGACTATGATAGTCATGATGATGTTGTGGTTGATGGAGACTTTGCTTCAGAAGGTTTAATGAAAAGGGGCAGTACTGCTGGTTCTTACAGTATTGTTACAGACAACTCTGCTAACTGGAATGATAGTTACAATGTTCTTGTTGCTAAATCTGGAATTTGGAATGATACTGCTGACTTAGTAGCATTATCTGGCAACTCTTGGACAGAGGCGTACAGTTGGGGCGATCACGCAACAGAGGGATACCTTGTTAGTATACCAGAGTCGGGAAATTGGAATACATCTTATAACGTTCTTGTTGCTCGTTCTGGACTTTGGAATACTTCTTATAATGTTTTAGTGGCTAAATCTGGCGATTGGAATAATACCGCTAGTTTGGTTTCTACATCTGGTGATGCTTGGACCACAGCCTATAAGTGGGGGGATCATTCACAGGTAGGCTATTTGAACCCTTCTTCAACACCCGAAAATTATATTCCTAAATTTAGTGGTGGAGATTTAGCACCAAGCATTATTAACAACGTTGGCTCTAGAGTTGGCATTGGTGAAAGTTCTCCAGAAGCTATTCTTCATATTAATGGAGAATACCTGTCAGAAGGCTCACACTTCATGATGGAAGATACTAGCTCTACACTAAAAACCGAACTGTATACTGGCAATACCACAAGCGTGATTGCCGTAGATGATGACCAGCTTCTGGGTACTGCGCATCTCGCCCTTAAAGTTGGCGGTGATACTAAGGCTACATTCTCAACAAGCTCTACAACGTTTGACCAAAATATTACTGTAAACGCCTCTAGTAATGAAGTACGTATAGGAAACACATCTACTGTCTTTAATGAAAGCGCTGCTAATATTGACTTTAGAGTGGAAAGTGAACTTACTGAAAATGCTATTTTGATAGACGCTAATGAAAACCATTGTCAGATATATAGAGGTATAGGATATGGCGTAAACTATGCATCTTCTGATGGTTGGAAAAAGATGTCCACTATTTCTAGTGTCAATGGAGCTATTGGCTATTACGGACAGGGTGCTGTTCTAAGTCAAAATTTTGTTGGAGTAGGAGGCTCTACTGATCATGAAATTGATTACGGAACTTTGCCTAATGGTATGAGGGGGCTTATTTGGAAAACGTTAAATAATACTTCTGACTCTTCTTCAGATGGTGGATGGCGAAAGTCAATGCGCCCTCTTGGTAATAATAAAACTTATATAAGTGTTGTTTATGTTAAACGAGTTTCTGATGACTCTGATACTGTTTCTGGACGTTTTTATCACGGATGTGGAACTGCAAGTGGAGGATGTACAACATTAGAGTTAGATGGAACTTCCAATACAAATCCTTACTTCCATATATACAATCCCATAGGATTACCTAAAGATGTTTGGTGTATCTCCATAGGAATAATTCATGCTAATGATGATACTAATACGACAACTACTGGCGCTGGAGGTATATACAGATTAGATACTGGAGAAAAATTAACTTCACACTATCACACTAGCGCTTGGGTAAATAAAGACTTTAAGATGGGCGCTGGTGATTTTCAAACTCAAGAACACAGAACTTTTCTATACTATGATTCTGTGGGAACTACACAACTTGAATATTGCTGGCCCGGATTTTATGAAGCAACTAGTGATTATGTTCAAGATTTAGTAAACAACATACAACCATCTCATCCAGTTATAAATGCTGCTAGCAGTACTAATAATACTGGAAGAACTTATATCCAAAACTTATTGTTTGACCAATACGGTCATGTGAGTGGTGTTACGACAGCTACTGAAACCGTAGTAGACACAAATACAGACACTGACACACAACTTACTGACGAGCAAGTTCAAGATATTGTTGGAGATATGGTGTCTGGAAACACTGAAAGCAATATCACTGTAACTTATGATGACGCTGCTGGCAAACTTAATTTTGTCGCAACTGGTGGAGGTGGTGGTGGTGGTGGAGCCAGTAATCTTGTTAAAGACTCTATTGCTTTGACTGCGCCTAGTGGAGATTTCACAGTGCCTAGTGGGTACAACATTGGTTCGCTGGATGTTTATCAAAATGGTATTAAATTATTTCCGGGTTCTGCTTATGACTATCAAGCTACAAATGGAACAACTTTTAGCTTAACTAATACAGCTGCTAGTGGAGATCTAATAGAGTACGTAGCCCTTAATGCTACTACGAATGCGGTGGGTGACACCTCTTTGGGCAGCATATCTGTGACTAGCGATCAAGATGTATTCAACACAATCGACACATTTACCAGCTCCAATCTAGCTGTGTTTTTGAATGGTGTTAAGTTGGTAGACGGCAATGATTATAATGTTACTAGTGCCTCTCAATTTACTCTTACCTCTCTCGCAGTTTCTGGAGACATCGTTGAGTATATAGCTTACGGAGCTACTGTGGCTAGTGCAAATCTCGCCAAAACTGGCGATACGATGACAGGAAATCTTACTGTCAATGCAGATTTAATTGTAACCGGATATAAAGAAACTTATATAGATAATGGTAATTCTGGAACTATAAAAACTATCGACATTAGTAATAGTACTGTACAAACATATACATTATCTGATCATTGTACTTTTAACATGCCACCCGTTGAAGCTGGTCGTAGTTTTACTATGCTTTTGAAAACGGGGTCTGGTGGTTTTACAGCAACGTTTACTAATGTAAAATTCCCAACTAATTCTCAACCTTCTATAACTACTGACGCTAACAGAATGGATTTGATAACTTTTGTTTGCGACGGAACAAGCTGGTACGGCAATGCTGTTCAGGAGTATCACGTATGACCCTGTTTACTACTAAAAAGTTTTTTGCTTCAGGAGGAGCATCTCAATTTGCGTTAGAGGGAGGCTCTACAGCTTCGTGTGGTGAATATACTCTACACATATTTAACACTAGTGACACCTTTGTAATACAGGGCGAAGGGATAATAGATGTTTTTTTAGTTGGTGGGGGTGGAGGCGCGGGAAATGGTAGCAAAGCAGCTGCTGGTGGAGGAGGTGGAGGTTATTTGTATTTGACAAATCAAAACATTTCTGCTGGAATTTACAGCGTGACTGTTGGTTCTGGAGGAACAGCTAGGAGAAACGGCAATAGCTCTAGTATCATAGGTCCGGGTCTTTCTCTTACTGCTGTTGGCGGTGGATACGGGGGAGATGGCGAAGGAGGTAGTGGTAGACACAGTGGTAGCAGCGGTGGTAGTGGGGGTGGAGGTGGTCGTAGAAGAAACGCTAGCAATCCCGGTTCTGGAACTTCAGGTCAGGGAAATAGAGGTGGATATGGAAGAAACGGAAACTGGATAGCTGGAGGTGGAGGCGGTGGCGCTGGAGCTGTTGGTGGAGATGGTCATGGCTCTGGTAGTACTATTGGTGGTGCTGGTGGTGCTGGCCTTCAAAATAGTATGAGTTGTGTTGCCACTTATTATGCCGGAGGTGGTGGTGGTCAGGGTGAATATTACGGCAGGCGTGGAGGCAGCGGTGGAGCTGGAGGAGTTGGGGGTGGAGGAGCAGGCAACGCTAATCGTGGAGGCAACGGAGTTTCTAACACTGGAGGAGGAGGTGGCGCGCCTAATGGCTCTGGTGGTTCGGGTATAGTTATAGTGAGGTATTTAACATGACAAGAGCAAGAGAAACAAGTGAAAACGCAAGACAAGCAAAAGCTTGGGTTAATTTTGATGGCTCATTTGGAACTTCTCCATTCACCGAAGCCAATGGAGGAATTAGGGATGCGTTTAATATTAGTACCATTACTGACGCAGGTACTGGAACTTATATA
>CEVS01190529.1_pt1 | contig 28741 bp, 22 predicted proteins | sample 361571 | NCBI WGS metagenome assembly CEVS01 (sample SAMEA2623850, study PRJEB7988) | marine metagenome | isolation source: saline water (ENVO:00002010), including | reverse complement strand
CCCTGACAGATTTTTTTTTTACCAAAAAAAATTTAGCGAATTAGAATCTGTTTTAAGCAAACCATCAGTAGATGCCGTGGTTTTTGATTTAGGGTTATCTTCTATTCAGTTAAAAAACCTTGCAAGAGGTTTTTCTTTTAAATCTGAGGACAAATTAGATATGTCAATGGGGCTTTCAGACTTTTCTGCAGAAGAAGTAGTTAACAACTTTAGCGAACAAAAATTAAAGCTAATCATTAAAGTTTTGGGGGAGGAAAAAGATGCATCTAGAATTGCAAAAAATATAATTAAAGCAAGATCAATTAAAAAAATTAAAAAAGTTGATCAGCTAGTTGAAATTATAAAAAAAAGTAAAAAACCAGATTATAAAAAAAGAATAAACCCAAGCACTAAAACTTTTCAAGCTCTTAGAATATTTGTTAATAAAGAAGTTACTGAGCTTATCAAAGGCATTGTTAATGCAACAAAATTTTTAAAACCTGGAGGAAAAATTTTAGTTGTAAGTTTTCATTCAATCGAAGATAAAATTGTAAAGTATTTTTTTAATAATTTTTCCTCAAATAGTGCTAAGCCTTCAAGGTATATTCCTGAAGATAATAACGAGAGCTTTTCTTTATTCGATGAATACAAAAATAAAATATTTAAACCATCTACAGAAGAAATAAATAAAAATTTATCTTCTCGCTCTGCCAAACTAAGATATGCAACTAGAAATAAAAATAAGTTCATATACCCTAATAAATTAATAGAAAAATTTAAAAAATATTTAGATTTAGAAAGTTTTTATGCTTAAATTAAAGCTAATAATTCCAATTTTGATTTTTTCGATTTTACTGAGCGTAACATCTGTAATAAAAAATAAAACAAGAATTATTGAAAAAAATATTTATAAAATTGACAAAAATATTTTATCGATAAAAAAAGATTTGCATGAAACTCAATTAGATTTTTTTTATGTTTCTTCTCCTAGAAATTTATTAAATAAGATAGAGCAAATAGCCTTGATTGATTATGTGCCCATGGACTTTTCAAAAATTTATTTAAATTTTAATGATTTTAAAGAATCTCAAAAAAAAATTACAAATCTTCAAATAAACAATGAAAATAAAAAACAAAAAAAATAATAATTTCGATAAAAAACAAAAAAGTTTTTATTTCGAAGACTATTTAGAAACTCACCAAAAAAAAAAGAGAGGTAGTAATTCAAATATTTCTCAAGATAGAATTTATCTTCTTTTTTTTCTTTTTTTTTCATTAATAATTATATTCTCGATAAAAATAATTTTTGTATCTTTAAAAGAAATAGAAATTTATGGTGAAAAAAGTAGTTCAGCTCATTTTACTGCAATGAGAAGAGATATAATTGATAGAAATGGTGTTTTGATTTCAAGAAATGTAAAATCTTATCATGCAGCAGTTAAACCTAATCTAATAAAAAACAAAGAAAATTTCTTATTGAATTTAAGACTAAATTTTCCACAATTTTCGATTGAAAAAATTGCAGATAATTTAAGCAAGGAGAAATATTTTTACCTAAAAAGAGGATTAGATCAAAATGATAAAGAAAAACTTTGGGCCCTAGGAGAAAAAGGAATTATCTTTGAACCTTTCGAGTCTAGAATTTATACTCACGCAAATTTATACAGCCATATTCTAGGTCAAGTTGATTATGATAATTATGGAATTTCTGGTATTGAAAAATATTTTGATAAAGAGCTTAAATTAGAAAAGTCTCTTAAAGATCCATTACAATTAACTTTAGATACAAATATTCAATACATAATTGATAAAGAACTTAATTCAGCAATAGAAATCTTTAGAGCAACTGGAGGAGCTGCCTTGCTTATGAATGTTAACAACGGCGAGGTTTTATCTTTAGTTTCATTACCAAATTTTAATATTAACAAAAGAGAGAAAATTATAGATAAAAATTATATTAACAAAATTACAAAGGGAGTTTATGAATTAGGTTCTATTTTCAAAACATTTACTATCGCATTAGCTTTAGATAAAAATTTGGTTTCACCTGAAACTATAATTAAAAATATACCTAGACAAATAAAATGCTCTATTCACGAGATATCAGATATTAAAAAATTCCCTAATAATTTGTCAGTTGAAGATATTTTAATCAGATCTTCTAATATAGGGACTTTAATGTTAGCTAAAAAGATAGGTGAAAAAGACTATAAAGAGTTTATAAAAAAAACTAACTTACTAAATACACCAAAATTTGAGCTTGAAGAAGTCGGAACACCTTTAAGTTTTAAATGGAATAAATGTAAATTAGAAACAATTTCTTATGGCCATGGTATTGCAGTAACCCCTTTGCAAGCTACTGCAGCTTATGCTGCTCTTACTAATGGAGGCAATATTATAAAGCCAACTATGGTTAAGAAAAAAGAGCTTCAAGTAAATGAAAAAATTATTTCCTCAGAGACAAGTAGGAAAATAAATACGATTTTAAGAAAAGTTGTTACTGAAAAAGAGGGCACAGCTAGTTTAGCTAATGTTTATGGTTATGAAGTTGGAGGAAAGACTGGGACTTCTCAAAAGTATGGAAATAAAAATGAAAACTTAAATACTTTTATTTCAATATTTCCATCTAAAGAACCAAAATATGTTTTATTAGTTATGTTAGAAAATCCCCAAGTAGCTTCAGATCTAATCTATAATTACCGAGGTCTAAAGATTAAAGCCACGAGAAACGAAGCAGGATGGAATTCAGTTTATACAGCCGGCAAAATTATAGAGAAAATTGGACCTATTTTAGCCATAAAGAACGAAGAGTTTTACAACAATAATGTTGCTAAAAAACTTAATTAAAAACCCTTCTAAAAAAATAGAAAAACTAAACATTAAAGGTTTAGCTATTAACAGTAAACAAGTTAAAAAAAATTTTATTTTTTTTGCATTAAAAGGAAATAATTCTGATGGCGAAAATTATATAGATGAAGCGATTCAAAATGGTGCTATTTTAATTATTTGTTCAAAAAAAAGTAAATTTCGATGTAAAAAAGTTCATATTATTAAAACTAAAAATGTGAGGGTTTATTTAAGTGAAATTACGTCTAAATTTTACAAACTCAAACCACGCAATATTATTGCTGTAACCGGTACAAATGGGAAAACATCTGTAGCTGATTTTTTTTACCAAATATTGAGAAAAAATAATATTCCCGTTGCATCAATTGGAACTTTTGGTGTTAAATATCAAGATAGATTTATAAAAACTGAACTCACATCCCCAGATATAATTTCACTTCATAAAAATCTTCAAAAATTAAAGAAAAATAAAATTGAAAATGTTATCATCGAAGCCTCAAGTCATGGATTAGATCAAAACAGATTAGACAATTTAAATTTTAAAGCCGGAATTTTTACTAATTTCAGTCAAGATCATCTAGACTATCATAAAACAATGAAAGCTTATTTGAGATCAAAATTAATTTTATTTTCAAAATTATTAAATAAAAAAAAGTTTATTATTGCAGATAAATCTATTAAACAATATTCAATATTAAAAAAAATCTCAAAAAAAAAACAACTTAAATTATTAAATGCTGATGAAACATTTGATGATATTAAAAAAAATTCTTTGCCCCTGATAGGATTATTCCAATTAAAGAATTTGTCCAAAGCAATATTAGCGGCAAGATTATGTAATTTGAGTAATCAAAATATAGATTACGCATTAAAAAATATTGAAGATGTTGATGGAAGGTTAAATTTAGTAAAAAGGTATCGGAATAATATTAAAGTGTTTGTCGATTATGCTCATACACCTGATGCATTAAGCGAAGTCTTAAAATCATTAAAAGATACTTGTAATAGTATATCATTAGTATTTGGTTGTGGTGGTGAAAGAGATTTTAAAAAAAGATCCATTATGGCAAAGATTGCTAAATCTTTTTGTAAAAAGATTTATATAACAGATGATAACCCTAGAAAGGAAAATCCAAGAAAAATTAGAAATGACATAATTAAAAATTTAACTGGTAGTCTATTTTTTGATATTGGAAATAGATCAAAAGCAATTAAAGAAGCTATTTTAAATGCAGAGCCTAATGAAACTATTATTGTAGCTGGAAAAGGCCATGAAAATTTTCAAGATTACGGAAATAAGATTATCAAAATATCAGATAAACAAATTATTAAAAAAATAAAGATAACTAATAATAAGATAAATATAAAAACACAAAATTATTGTTATAATTCAAAAATATTAAATAAAATATTTAATAATAAAAAATTCTATAAAGTTAATGGACTTGCAATAGATTCAAGAAACCTTAAAAAAAATAATTTATTTTTAGCTATTAAAGGGAAAAATAATGATGGCAACAAATTTATTTTACAGGCCATTAAAAAGGGTGCTAGCTATGCTATATCATCAAATAATTACAAAAAACATAATCAGAAAATTCTCAAAACAATTAATTCAATTGCCTTTCTTAAAAAATTTGCAACACTCAAAAGAGAATTTTGTAACGCAAAAATTTTAGCAATAACCGGTAGTACAGGTAAAACTTCCTTGAAAAATATTATTAGTCTCCTGCTAAAAAAATTTAATAATACTTTTTCTTCTCCAAAATCCTTCAATAATCATTATGGTGTACCCTTAAGTTTATCTAATCTAAGTTTTAATGATCATTTTGGAGTTTTTGAGGTAGGAATGAGCAAGTCAGGTGAAATCAATCGATTATCTAAAATGATAAAACCTGATTTAGCAATAATAACTAATATTGCAGAGGCTCATATAGAAAATTTCGATAATATTAAAGGAATAGCAAAAGCAAAAAGTGAAATAATAAATAATATTAAGGAAAATGGTAAAATAATTTTAAATCGCGATGATAAATTTTTTAATTATTTAAATAAAAAGGCAAAAAGCAAAAAGATAAAAGTTATTACTTTTGGTAAATCCAAAAAATCAGACATATATTTAATTAAAAATCAAAAAATAGGAAAATATAAAAAAATTACTGTACGTGTAAATAATCTAAATGTAACATTAAAAGTAAGAGATATTAATTTATATAACGTTTTGGCCTCTTTAGCAGTTTTAAAGGAATTTAATTTAGATCTAAAAAAAACAATTAAAGTTTTTCAAAGCCTCTTACCTTCTGAAGGTAGAGGCAGAATACATAAAATTAAAAGATATAAAAAAACCTTTAAGTTAATCGATGAAAGTTATAATGCTAACCCGTTTTCTGTCAAAAACGCTATAAGTAACTTTTCTAAAATTGATAAGAACAAAAGTAAGAAATATTTACTTTTAGGAGATATGCTTGAGCTTGGAAAAAAATCAGAATTTTACCACAGTAAACTTTCAAGACTTATTAACAGTTCTGATATCGATAAAGTTTTTGTAAAAGGAGAAAAAAGCCTTTTTACCTATAAAAAATTAAAAAAAGAGAAACAAGGAAATATTTTTCAAAACCCAGGAGATGTTGATTTAATATTAAAAAATATAATCACTAATAACGATTATTTAATGATAAAAGGATCTAACGCAACAGGACTGAATAAAATTAGTAAAACAATGATAAAAGGAATTTAAATGTTATTTAATTTACTTACATCTTTTATAGATCAATATTCTTTTCTTAATGTATTTAGGTATCTAACTTTCAGAACTGGACTTTCAGTAGTCACTTCTCTAGTAATTGTTTTTATTATAGGAGGTCCTCTAATAAAAATTTTTTCTAAGAATATGATTTCTGGCCCAATTCGACAAGATGGACCTATTGATCATATTATAAAAAAATCAGGCACACCTACCATGGGGGGAGTTATTATAATAATTGGTATGCTGACAAGCACTTTATTATGGGCAGATTTAAATAACATTTATATTTGGACATTAGTTTTTGTGTCTTTAAGCTTAGGATTATTAGGATTTACTGACGATTTGTTAAAAATAAAATTTAAAAACTCAAGAGGACTGAATTCAAAATTAAAATTTCTTGGCCAATTATTGATCGGGGCTGTAGCCTTATTTGTTTTAATAAAATTTTCAAATCACGAATTTTTATACAATCTGTATTTTCCTTTTTTTAAAAATCTTATTTGGCATATGGGGCTTTTTTTTATTCCTTTTGGACTATTCGTAATAATTGGTTCATCTAACGCTGTAAATTTAACTGATGGGCTGGATGGTCTAGCTACTGTACCAGTTATGTTAGTAGCTCTTTCATTTACATTAATATGCTATGTTGTTGGAAACACAATTTTTTCAGAGTATCTTAAGTTACAATATATTCCTGATGTAGGTGAGCTTTCAATATTTTGCGGCTCAATTGTTGGATCTTGTTTGGGTTTTCTTTGGTATAATGCTCCGCCCGCAAAGATTTTTATGGGAGACACTGGATCGCTATCTTTAGGGGGCTCACTAGCTGCAGTAGCACTAATTACAAAACATGAAATTGTTCTTGCGATAATAGGAGGTTTATTTGTTTTAGAAACTGTATCAGTTATTATTCAAGTAATTTCATTTAAACTAACTGGAAAAAGAATTTTTAAAATGGCTCCTATTCATCATCATTTTGAACAAAAAGGCTGGGCAGAGTCAACAATTGTTATTCGTTTTTGGATAATCGCAATAATACTAGCCTTACTAGGATTAGCCACTCTTAAATTACGTTAGTGAATGTCCGATATATTAAATTTAAAAAATGCTTCATTCTTAGTTTATGGATTAGGATCGACTGGTAATTCGGTAATAAGATACTTTAAAAAAAAAAAGATCGACAATTTTTTTGTATGGGACGACGAATTGAAATTAAGAAAAAAATTTGGCACTAAGTATAATGCGAATTTATTTTTTATTTTAAAAAAAGTTGATTATATCGTTTTAAGCCCTGGCATTAGTTTAAAAAACACGAAGAATAAAGAAGAATTACTAAAATTTAAAAGAAAGATTATTACAGATATTGATTTACTATACTTAGATAATACAAAATTTAAATCTATTGTTGTCACTGGATCGAATGGAAAATCTACAACCTGCAAAATAATATCTCACTTGCTTAAAAAAAATAAATTTGAAGTTGTAGTTGGAGGAAATATCGGTGTACCGGTTTTAGATTTAAAAATAAAAAAGAATACTTTTTTGGTGATTGAAGCTTCTTCTTTTCAACTTTCTCACTCAAAGTTTATAAGTCCTAATTATGCAATTTTGTTAAATATTACTAATGATCATTTAGATTGGCATGGCTCTATGAAAGCCTATGTACAATCAAAGTTAAAAATATTTCAATTACAAAAACGAGATGATTATGCTTTAGTAAATATTATTCTTAAAAAAAATTTAGCTAAAAAAAATTATTTGGGTAAATTCACCTTTGTAAAATCGAAAGAGTACGAAAAGATAAAATCTAAAATTAAAAACGACTATTTAAGATCTAAAACTAATGATGATAATATGCATTTTGTCTTTGCTTTGGCGAACTTATTAAAAATAAAAAAGAAATCATTTATCAAATCTATGAACTCTTTTAAAGGATTGCCCCATAGATATGAAATTTTCTTGAAAAAAAAAAATACAATCTTCATAAACGATTCAAAAGCAACAAGTTTTCAAGCAACAAAATTTGCCTTGGCTAGTGCAAAGAATATATATTGGATACTCGGTGGATTGCCCAAAGATAAAGATAAAATCAATCTTCATTACGTCAAAAAGAATATAATTAAATCCTACATTATTGGAAAAAATATTAATCATTTTAAAAAACAAATTAAAAATAAAATAAAGTTTTCTATTACGAGAAATTTAAAAAAAACATTAGCTTATATATTAAAAGATATAAAATTGTTTAATAATAAAGATAACATAATCTTATTAAGTCCGGGAGCAGCATCGTTTGACCAATTCAAAAACTTTGAAGAAAGAGGAAATTATTTTAAAAGATTAAGTAGGCAATATGCTAAAAAGATTATTTAAATTCGAATTTAACGACTATTGGAGAAATATTGATAAAAATATTCTTTTTGGTTTTTTAATATTATTTTTTTTAGGTCTCTTTTTCTCTTTTTCTTCTACCTCTTCTTTAGCTGGAGAAAGGTTAAATAAAACTTACTATTTCTTTTTTTCAAAACATTTAGCGTTTACTATATTAGCACTTTTTATAATGTTTTTGATATCAGCAATAGAAACTTCTTTATTAAAGAGATTAATAATTCCGATCTTTGTTATATTTTTTATATTATTAATTTTAGTACCTATACTAGGAGTTGAAGTAAAAGGGGCTAAGAGATGGCTAAATATATTTATCTTCAGGTTACAGCCCATAGAACTTCTAAAACCTTTTTTTATCTTGATGACTGTTAAAATATTAACTTCAAACAAATTAAAAAGCTTTCAAATTAAATATCTTATATGCTTTTTTTTATTGTGTACGATTATAATTCTTTTAATTGATCAACCCGATCTTGGACAATCAATTCTACTGATAGTGAGTTGGATTTCTATCGTATTTGTTTCTGGTGTGAGTTTTTTTTATATCATAAGTTTTTTTACTATTTTCGTAATTTCTATTATAAGCCTTTTGTTTTTAATGCCTGAAAAATTTGGCTATATAATTAATCGTTTAATTACCTTTTTTGACCCCAGCAAAGGAGATAATTTTCAATCTTCACAAGCACTAAATGCGATAAAGCAAGGAGGTCTTAAAGGTCAAGGAATGGGAGAAGGAATTTTAAAAGATAATGTTCCCGAAGCACACACAGATTATATAATATCAATTATATCTGAGGAGTATGGATCAATTGTTTCAATTTTCATTATAGCTATTTTTTTATTTATTGCTTTTAGAATTATTAAGAATTGTATTTTAAAAGACGATGAGTTTTTGAAACTTTCCTTATGTGGGCTAGCTTCTCTTTTCATTTTTCAAACTTTCATCCATATTGGAGTAAACACTAGCTTACTACCGACTACTGGTATGACTTTGCCTTTTTTAAGTTATGGAGGTTCATCTTTAATTGGAAGTGCTATTTTAGCAGGGATAACTTTAAATTACACAAAAATTAAATTAGAGATAGATGAAAAATAAACTTAAAAAAATTGTTATTGCCACAGGTGGAACAGGAGGGCATGTATTACCAGCTTATAATTTAGCCAAACATTTTAAAAGTAGCAATCAAGCAAATGTTGAAATAATTTCTGATAGTCGTGGTTTGAAATATCTAAAGAATTATAATGATGTAAAATTTATTGAGATTGTATCTTCAACTGTTTTAAAGAAAAGTTTATTTAAATTATTGTTTTCAGTTTTTATAATCTGCTATTCTGTTTTAAAATCATTAATTATATTATTTAATAAAAAACCGACTTTAGTTTTCGGCATGGGTGGATACTCCTCATTTCCAGTGTGTGTAGCCGCCGGAATACTTAGAATACCATTCATTTTATATGAAAATAATTTATATATCGGAAAAACTAATAGATATTTATTACCGTACGCAAAAAAAATTTTTGTATCTAATAAAGAATTAGATGGAATTTCAGATAAATATCGAAAAAAAGTCTATGAGGTGGGAAATATAATTAATAAAGAAATTATTAATTTTCAAAATAAAACCGACTTCAATTATGTTGATGAGAGGCTTAAGATATTAATTTTGGGAGGAAGTCAAGCTGCTAAAGTTTTTGGAGATCAACTGATTGAGATATTTAAAGAATGCAATGAGGCAAAAATATCTTTAAAAATTTATCAGCAATGCTTACCCGAACAAAATGAATTATTAAGTTCTTTTTATAAGAAATCTAATATTGATTATGAGATTTTCAATTTTAGTAATAATATTTTGGAATATTTTAGTAAGATCAATTTAGCGATAACTCGATCTGGATCTTCCATGTTGGCTGAGCTAGTAAATGCAAAAATACCTTTTATTTCAGTTCCTCTACCATCTTCAGCTGATGACCATCAATTGAAAAATGCTATTTATTACGAAAAAAAAGGATATAGCTTCTTAATAGAGGAGAAAGATTTAAATAAAGGATTATTTCAATTATTAAAAAAGATTAATAAGGATAAATCGTTATTAAAGCAAATAATAGGTAGACAAAAACAATATTCAGATAAATTAGTATATGAGAATATCGACAAAGAAATAAGAGAGATTATTTATGAAGGACATTAGATTAGGACAAAAAGAAATTATTCATTTTGTAGGCATAGGAGGAATAGGCATGAGTGGTTTAGCACAAGTGATGAAAACCATGGGTTTCAAAATTCAGGGTAGCGACCAAAATAAAAACAAGAGCACTCTTAATTGTTCAAAAGCAGGCATAAAAGTTTTTGTTGGGCATTCAAAAAAAAATATTCAGAATGTGACTATCATAGTTAAATCTTCTGCTATCAAAGATAACAATATTGAAATTAAAGAAGCCAAGAAGAGAAAATTGTCAATATTTTCTAGAGCTGAAATTTTAGCAAATGTGGTATCTTTAAAAAAAAATATTATAATTACTGGTTCTCACGGCAAAACTACCACCACATCTTTAGTTGCTAAGATTCTGTCTGATCAGAAACTTGATCCTACTATTATTAATGGAGGAGTAATTAATTCCTTTAAAAGTAATGCTAAATTAGGAACAGGCGAATGGGCTATACTAGAGGCAGATGAGTCTGACGGAAGCTTTTTAAAATTGCCTATTAATTATTCTATAGTAACTAATATTGATTTGGAACATTTAGACTATTACAAAAATTATAATAATTTAGAAAAAGCTTTTATTGAATTTATTAATAAAACTCCGCCAATAGGAAAATCTTTACTTTGTATTGACGATAAAAATATTAAAAAAATATTAATAAAAATAAAAAATAAAAATATATTAACTTATGGATTTAGCAAAGATGCGAACTATAGAGTCGGTAATCCTAGATTTTATACTACTCACTCTTTATTTGATTTATATTATAAAGATTTAAATAATAGCAAAAAGATAATTAAGAATATAAACTTAAAATTAATTGGAGAGCACAATATTCTTAATGCAACTGCAGCTATTGCCGTTTGTTTAAATCTTGGAGTTAAAGTTGAAATAATAAAAAAATCTTTAAGAAATTTTTCAGGAGTTCAAAGAAGAATGACCAAAATATTTACAAAAAATGGAAATGAATTTTTTGATGATTACGCTCATCACCCTACGGAAATTTCATCAATTTTGGAAGGAGTTAATAAAGTCTATGATAAAAGAAAAATTATTTCAGTTTTCGAACCACACAGGTACTCTAGGATAAGATCGTTAAGACAAGCTTTTTCTAAATCATTTACAAAATCTGATTTGGTTTTGATTTGTCCCGTATATGCCGCAGGAGAAAAGAAAGATTTAAGTTTTAATTTATTAGATTTTGCAAAATTAATATCAAAAAATTCTAAAACCCAAACAGTTCTTGTAAATAATCAAAAAGAATTATCTAATTATTTTAGAAAAAACTTGATAAATAATGAGATTATAATTGGCATGGGTGCTGGACTAGTTTCTCAATGGATGAGAGAATTAAAGTTTAACATATGAATTTAGATATAACCTTCTTGCAAAAAAAATTTGGTAAAAATTTAATAATAAAAGAAAATTTATCAAGATATAGTTGGTTTAATCTAGGAGGACCCGCAGATATTTTTTTCCGACCAGAAAATAAACTTCAGTTAATTGATTTTTTAAATTTAATAAGAAAAAAAAAATATAAAACATATATTTTGGGGGCAGGATCTAACACTTTAATTAGAGATTCTGGGGTAAAAGGTGTTGTTATTAAATTAGGTTCAAAATTTTCAAAAATTAAATTATTAAAAGATGATACGATTGAGGTGGGTGCGTCCACATTAGACAGAAAAGTCTCAGAATTTGCAAAAAATAATAATATTGCAGGAATGGAATTTTTAGCTTGTATTCCCGGATCCATTGGGGGAGCAGTAATAATGAATAGCGGCTGTTATGGTACAGATATTTCTGAAATTTTATTATCTATTAGAATTATTGATGATCGAGGCAATGAAAGAGAATTAAAAAAAGAGGAAATTAATTTTTTTTATAGAGGAACGGATTTACCAGAAAATTATATTGTTTTATCTGTAGTTTTAAAAGGATTTATTTCTTCGAAAAAATTGATTGAAAAAAAACAAAAAAAACTAATTATTCAAAAAAAAGAGTCTCAACCTAGTAAAATTAAAACAGGCGGAAGCACATTTAAAAATACTAGTGGGAAGAAGGCTTGGATGCTTATAAAAGAATCAGGATGTGATAAACTTTACATAGGAGACGCTAAAGTGTCAGAAAAACATTGTAATTTTTTTGTTAATGAGGGTAAAGCCAAGACGAAAGACATGGAGAAATTAATTGAAAAAGTAAAAAACGAAGTAAAAATTAAAACCGGAAAAAATTTAGAACTTGAAATAAAAATTATCGGTGATGAAGAATAAGAAAATTTTAGTAGTGCTTGGAGGCACATCTGGGGAGAGATTAATTAGCCTTGATTCTGGCAGAGCCTGCGTTCAGGCTTTGAAAAAAAAGGGATACAAAGTTTCAACGTTTGACCCCAAAAAAAGATCTTTAAGTTTAATTGATAAAGATAAGACAGATATTATTTTTAACGCTTTACATGGAAGAAATGGGGAAGATGGTGTTGTACAAAGTTACTTTGAGTGCTTAAAAATTCCTTATACGCATTCTGGTGTAATTAGCTCGTGCAATGCTATGAACAAAATAATTTCAAAAAAGATATTTGAGCAAAACAAGATTAAATCACCGTCATATTTTGTTTTGAAAAAAGAACAATATAATATTATTAAGTTACAAAAAATTTTTAAAACAAAAAAATTTTACTTTCCTGTCGTAATTAAGCCTGCAAATGAAGGTTCTAGTATCGGTGTAAAGATTTGTAAAAACATTTTAGAACTAAATAGTGCTATAAAATTTTTATTTAAAAAATATTTAGAGTTGATTATTGAAAAATATATAGGTGGACAAGAAATTCAAGTAGCAGTATTAAATGAGACCCCACTAGGCGCAATTGAACTTAAACCAAAAAGAAAATTTTATGATTATAAAGCAAAATATTCTAGAACCGCAAAAACGCTACATATAATGCCGGCGGGTATAAAAAAATCTAAATATCAAGAAGCCTTACAAATTGCAAAAAAAGCACACCAAGTTTTAGGATGTAAAGGGATCACCAGATCTGATTTTAAATTTTTTAAAAATCAATTTTATCTTTTAGAAATTAATACCCAACCAGGTATGACAGACCTGTCTTTAGTTCCTGAAATAGCTAATTACAAAGGTATATCTTTTGAAAATCTAATTGAGAAAATATTGCTTAATGCCAGCTTAAATAGATGAAAAAATCACTTTTAGGGCTGCTATTGCTTTTAATCTTTTTAACTACCTATTCACCAAATTTTAATTTTACATCAAACTATAATTTAAATATTAAAAAAATAGAAATTAAAAATAACTCAATTTTAAAGTCTGACGAAATTATTGAAAAAGTAAATTATTTATATAAAAAAAATTTATTTTTCTTAGATAATAATGAAATTAAAAAAAATCTTAATCAATTTGAGTTTATTGAAAGTTTTAGTTTAAAAAAAAAATATCCGAACATTTTAAAAATATTTATAGTAGAAAAAAAACCTATAGCTATTTTAATAAATAAAAAAGAAAAATTTTATATTTCTGATAAAGGCGGTTTAATAAATTTCACAAATGCGGAGATATTTCTGGATTTGCCAACAGTTTTCGGAAATGGAAAATATTTCTATAATTTATACAATGATCTTCAAAGTATTCAATTTCCGATAGAAATTATTAAGTCTTTTTACTTTTTTGAGTCGGGTAGATGGGATTTATCAATGCATGATGATAAAGTAATTAAATTACCAGTTAAAAATTACTTAATGAGTTTAAAAAATTATATGGAATTAAAAAATAACGTTAATTTTAATAACCATAAAATATTTGATTACCGAATTAAGGATCAATTGATTTTAAATTAATCTATGGACAAACATTTAAGTCTTTTTGTTGAAATTAATGGGAAAAATTATATTTTTGTTGTGGGACTATATGATGAAAATCAAAATTTTGAAATTGTTGAAAAAATAGTAACTCCCTGCGATGGTATTTCTAATAACAAATTTGTTGATATTGAAGCAGCAAATGAGATTGTAAAAAACAATATCGAAATTATTGAAAATAAATTAAATCATATTTTCAAAGATGTTATAGTGGTCCTGGGCAATTTTGATTGTTCATGTATTAATATATCTGGTTTCAAAAGACTAAATGGGTCTCAGGTTTTAAGAGAAAATATTTCTTATATTATAAATTCACTTAAATTAGCTGTAAATGAAAATGAAAAACAAAAATCGATTTTACATATTTTTAATTCTAAAAGTGTCCTAGATGGAACAAAAATTGAAAACTTGCCGATAGGTTTATTCGGAGATTTTTACTCTCATGAACTTTCTTTCTTTTTAATTAATAATAATAGTTTAAAAAATATTAAAAAGATTTTTAATAAAAATAATTTGAATATTAAAAAATTTATCTTAAAACAGTTTGTTGAGGGGTCTCAATTAATTAACAATAATAAAGATGTTAAAAATTTTTTTAAAATTAGAATTGATAAAGATAGATCAAATGTTAATTTTTTTGAAAACGACGCATTTAGATATAGTGAGTCTTTCGATTTCGGAACAAATATTATTATAAAAGATATACAGAAAATTTGTAATTTGAAAATGGAAGAAATAGTAAATTTTTTATCTAAAAATAATTTGAATAAAAAAGATCTAAATAAAAATGATCTTATTGAGAAGGATTATTTTTTTAAAAATGATTTTAGAAAGATTAGAAAAAAGTTAATTTTTGATATAATAGAAGCAAGAATAGAAGATATTGTTGATTTCATTTTTCATAAAAATATAAATATTAAGCATTTTAAAAAAGATTCAACTAAAGTTTATTTAACTATAGCAGACTTCCAAACTTTTAAAAGTTTTGAAAAAAATTTTAAATCGTTTTTTTTACGTAATGATAAATATGATATTTTTTTAATTGACGATCTAAGCACAGAAGAAACAATAACTAATGTTTCAAACTTAGATATGTATGGGTGGAAAACAGAAGCAGTTCCTATTGTCCAAGCAAAAAACTCCTTAATAACAAGGATTTTTAAATCTTTATTTGGATAATTTTCGTTTTTTTTTGAAACATTTGTTGTTTTAATTGATTTCATCCAATTTTGTATAAAAAGTAAAGTAATGAGTAAAATAAATCAAAAAACTTTAAAAGATAAAATTAACTTCACAGGAGTTGGACTTCATAACGGATTAAACGTAAATTTAGTTATTAAACCCTCTAAACTTGATAGTGGAATAATTTTCAAAAGACTTGATATTCAAGGTGACAATATAATTCACGCAAATTTTAAAAACGTGGTTGAACCCATTCTGTGCACTAAGATTAAAAACAAAAGTGGGGCGACAGTGTCAACTGTAGAACATTTAATGGCTGCTTTTTACGGCGAGGGTATTGACAATGCTATAGTAGAGTTAGATGCTCCAGAAATTCCAATCTTAGATGGTTCAGCGGTAGATTTTGTAGATGCAATAAGGTCTGTAGGCACGGAAGATCAAAATAAACCAAGAAAATATATAAAAGTTTTAAACAAAGTTGAAGTGATCGACGGTGCAAAATTTATCTCTATCGAACCATTAAACCAAGATTTAATGATCGATTTTGAAATTATTTTTAACAATCCATTAATAAGAACTAGAAGAAAAGAATTTAAATTTAGCAAAGATGATTTAACGAACATATATAATTCTAGGACTTTCTGTCTTTATGAAGAAATAGATAGTATTAAAAGAAAAGGTTTAGCTAAAGGAGGGTCCTTAGAAAACGCAATAGTAGTAAAAGGTGATAAAATTTTAAATGAAGATGGCCTAAGAAATAGACATGAGTTCGTTTATCATAAAATATTAGATTGTTTGGGGGATATAATGTTGTCAGGCAATCGGATATTTGGTCATATTAAAACTTCTCAAGGAGGCCATGCTTTAACCAATAAATTATTAGTTAAATTTTTTTCTAATAAAGCTAACTGGAGTATTGGACATTTTGATAATATTGAAAAACAAAACAAAAATTCTTATAAAAACCCTTTAGCTATCGGCGCTTAATATCATATAAATTTACCATTATAGTTTAATTTGTTATTAATCTGCTTATGTTACAAAAAATTTTCCTTATTTTTATATTGGTTATTTCTTTAAGTTCTTGTTCTAAAAAGGATGTTGAGTACGAGCCTAAAGCTAAAGTTGACCCATATCAATTATACAAAGAGGGATTTGAAGCATTTGAAAATGCTGACTATTTTTATGCTGAAAAAAAATTCACTGAAGCTGAACTTAATTTTGAAGTTGTAGATTTTGCGGCTAAATCAGCAATAATGTCCAGTTATTCTTTTTATGGTATAAATTTTTATTCCGAAGCTTTGACTAACCTCGAAAGATATTTAAAAAAATATCCAGCTGATAATAATGTTATGTATGCTCACTATTTAATTGCAATTATACATTACGAGCAAATAACAGATGAAAAAAAAGATCTAAAGCCTTTAATAGACGCGAAAAATAAAATTGAATTCTTTTTGAAAGAGTATTCAAACACTGATTATGCTATTGACCTACAATTTAAAAATGATTTAATTCAAAATCAACTTGCTGCAAAAGAATTATACGTAGCTAAATATTATATATCTACTCAAAAATGGGTTCCCGCAATAAGCAGGCTGAAAGTAATAGTTAAAGATTATCAAAAAACAGTATTTATTGAAGAAGCGCTTCATAGACTAGTAGAAATTCATTATTATTTAGGTTTAGATAAAGAGGCAAAAAAATATGCAAAAATTTTGGGATATAATTATAACTCAAGCGAATGGTTTGAGCAGTCCTATAAAGTTCTGAATAAAGACTATAAAATTAAAAAGAAGCCCAAAAAGCAAGATGATGAGAGTTTCCTTAAAAAAATAATGAAAAAAATTAAGTAATTTATAAAAATGAGTCGTAAATTAGAAATAACAAATTTATATAAAAAGAAAATTAATCTTTTAAAAAAGCATAACCAGTTTTATTTTAATGATGATAATCCAAAAATAACTGATGCTGAATATGATAGTTTGAAGAATGAAATTATTAATTTAGAAATAAAATATGATTTCCTAAAAACACTAAATCTAAATAAAAAGATTGTCGGTAGTACTCCGTCTAAAAGATTTAAAAAGATAAAACATTTAAAACCTATGCTCTCTTTATCTAATGCTTTTAATAAAGATGATATGAAAGATTTTATTAACAAAATTAAAAATTTTTTGAATATCAAAGATAAGGAAATTGAATTTTCGTCTGAACCAAAAATTGATGGCATTTCAGCCACTTTAATATATGAAAATGGAATTTTGACTAAAGGACTTTCCAGAGGTGATGGTGTTATTGGAGAAGATATTTTACAAAATCTTAAGACTATAAATGAAATTCCAAAAAAAATTAATGATAATAAAGTTCCCTCATTATTAGAAATAAGAGGGGAAGTGTATATAGGTAAGAAAGATTTTAAAAATATTAAAGGAAGTTTTGCAAATCCTAGAAACGCTGCAGGGGGATCTTTAAGACAGAAAGACCCTAAAGAAACTTCAAAAATTCCATTAAAATATTTTGCATATGGTTTTGGATCTATACAACCAATGAAATTTAATTATCAATCCCAATTTCTTCAAAATATAAAAAAATGGGGATTTACTATCAATCCATTAGTCAAAGTGGTTAAAAATTTAAAAGAAATTGAGTCTCGGCATTCTCATATAGACTCTGTTAGATCTTCACTAGATTACGATATTGATGGTTTAGTCTATAAAGTAAATGACTTGAAATTGCAGGAGCGATTAGGCAATACATCAAATTCTCCACGTTGGGCGACTGCTTATAAATTTTCAGCAGAAAAAGCAATAACTAGAATTAAAAAAATAATTATACAAGTTGGCAGAACCGGAGCAATTACTCCAGTTGCAAAAGTAGAACCAGTTACGGTAGGAGGAGTTGTCGTCTCAAACGCAACACTGCATAATGAAGACGAAATTAAGAGAAAAGACATAAGGGTTGACGATACTGTAGAAATCCAAAGAGCTGGAGATGTGATTCCTCAAGTAATTTCTGTAGATGAGTCTAAAAGAAAAGAAAATAGTAAGAAATATGTTTTTCCAGAAAAATGTTTGTGTGGAGCGGTTACCTACAAAGAAATTAATAAGTCTACAAAAAAAGAGGATGCAGTACGAAGATGTATTAAAAGTTACGAATGTGATTTTATAGCTAGAGAAAAATTAAAGCACATTGTATCAAAGGAAGCTTTTAACATCGATGGACTTGGAAAAAAAGTAATAGATCAATTATGGGATTTAAAGATAATTAGAAAACCATCGGACATTTTCTCTATCAATTATACAAAGATAGAAAACTTAGAAGGATGGGGCAAGCAATCTATAAATAATCTTAAAAAAGCGGTTACAAATTCTAAAGAAATAGGACTAGACAGGTTTATTTTTTCAATCGGGATAAGACATATTGGGCAAGAAAATGCGAAAATTTTGGCAGATTTTTTTATATCTATTAACAAATTTAGAGAGCTATTTCTCGACAAAAAAAGGAAAAACATTTTAAGGAACTTAATAGACCTTGACGGAATTGGTAAAATACAAATAGAATCAATAAATAACTTTTGTTCAAGAAAAAGCAATATTTACATTGTTGAAGAATTAATTAAAATTTTAAATATTAAAAATTTTAAATTTCAGAATAAAAAAGGAAAATTTTCAAACAAAACTATCATGTTTACTGGAGGCTTTGAAAAGATGAGCAGATCTGAAGCAAAGTCATTAGTTGAAAATTATGGGGGCAAAGTTTTAGGATCAATATCAAAAAAATTAGATATTTTGGTTATAGGAGACTCCAAACCAACTAAGAAAAAAATTGAAAGTGCGAAACAATTAAATATCAGAACTATTAAAGAAAATGACTGGTATAAGCTTCTAGATCTTTGAGCAAGCTTGTTGTAAGTCTAATAGTTCAGTCTTGTTCATAAAACTTTTTAGATTTTTATAAACATCTCGGTGATAATTATTAAGCCAAAGAATTTCATTTTTTCTCAAAATATTTTTATTAATTAAAGATTTATCAATAGGTACCATAGTTAAATTATCAAAAACATACCTCATTTTATATTTTTTTACTCTAATAAGATTTTCAATTCTAATTCCAAATTTCCCATTTTCATAATATCCTGGTTCATTAGATATTATCATCCCTTCTTTTAATTTTACTTTATTACTCTTTGATATTGCATGTGGTCCTTCATGAACATTTAAAAAATATCCCACCCCGTGACCAGTTCCATGGGCATAGTCTAATCTTATTTCTTTTAGAGGTTTTCTGGCGGCTTTATCAATCAAAGATCCGTTAGTATTAGTTTCAATTTTATAGTTAGCTACTGCAATATGACCTCTTAACACTCTAGTAAAGATTTCTTTAATTCTTTTATTGTTATTATCTAAAGATATTGTGCGAGTAACATCTGTTGTTCCAAAGTTATACTGCCCCCCAGAATCGATTAAATAAATATCACCTTTTCTTAATTTTCTATTGCTTTTTTCTGATGCTTGATAATGAATAATTGCTCCATTAGGACCAGAACCAGATATAGTTGGAAAACTTAAAAATTTAAAATTTTGATTTTTTTTTCTAAATTTTAATAATTTTTCTTGAGCACTTATTTCGTTTATAGACTTTTTATTATAGTTTTTTTTAACCCAAAATAAAAATTTTGTAAGTGCAGCTCCGTCATATAAGTGAGATTTTACAGTATTACTAATTTCAATCTTATTTTTAACTGATTTTAAGGAATATACTGGGTCAGGAAATTGAATAATTTTATTGTTTTTTTTAAGAATATTTTCAAAATGTACTGAGCAAGTATTTGAGTCTATTAAAATTTTACTATTTTTTATTTTCGTAAGAAATTGTTCAGTGAATTTAATATCTATAAATTTTATATCTTTAAATTTTTTTTTAAAGCCATATTCAGTCTTTTTTAAATCACAAAATAAATTTATTTTTTGACTATTATCTAATACTAAGTAGGCTTTAGGCAATGGCGTGAACTCAGAGTCCCCACCTCTTATGTTCAATAGCCATGCTATATTTTCACTTGCTGATATAAACTGAACATCAACTTTTTTTTTATTTAAAATTTTAATTACTTTTTTGATTTTTGATTTATAATTCTGGCTTGTAGCTTTTTTAGGCAAAATATAAAATCTTTTTACATCAAAATTGTTTTTATTAAACCATAAATTATCTACCAAGTTTTTGTTAATAGGTACTAATTTTGAATTAGTCTTTTTAAAAAACATCTCTAATGTTCTTCGTGTATAAATTTTTGGATCAAAACCAATTTTAAACTTTTTATTTTTCAATATATCCGATGGTAATTGTCCTGGGATAGTCAAAATTTTAAATAATTTTCCACTCTGAGTTTTTGCTTGTAAGGTATATCTGCCATCAACAAAAAGATAATTTTTGTGTTTTAAAATTAAAGCGAAACCATAAGAGCCAGTGAAATTACTTACGAATCTTAATCTATCTTTATTTTCTGTAATATACTCACTAAAAAAATCATCATTTTTTGGAATAAGATAACCGTCTATGTTGTAGTTATTTAATAATTTTTTTAATTTATTTATTTTTTCCATTTAAGTGATTTGTTTTTTTTAAATCTGTTCCACCCCGGGCTTCTGTACTCTTCATTATATTCAATTGCATTGTCTTGATTAAATTCAAAATCATCTATTTCTTTTTCTATATTTACTTCATTTTTTTCAATTCCTTCTTCAGGAATTTCATTAATAAATCTTGACGGCAATGCATCCATCCAGTCCCCGTGATAAGCTCTTTTCATGGCAAAAGATAAATATGCCTCTTGTTTAGCCCTAGTAATTCCGACATAGGCCAATCTCCTTTCTTCTTCTAAAGCAAAGTCTCCTTTCTCCTCTAAAGATTTTTGATGAGGAAACAAACCTTCTTCCCAACCTGGTAAAAAAACAACATCAAATTCTAATCCTTTAGCTGCATGCATTGTCATTAAATTCACTTTTGCTCCCTCCCAGTCTTGATCCATTGAAGTTGCCAAAGCGACGTGTTCCAAAAAATTTTGCAGATTATCGTAGTCTTGCATAGCCCTTAATAATTCTTTCAAATTTTCAAGTCTATTTTCGTTTTCTAAATCTTTTTTATTTTTAAGCATTGTAGAATATCCCGACTCGTCTAAAACTAATTTTAGCAGATCATAATGTTTCATATTTATTTTATCTTTTCGCCATTTATGAATCATATTTATCAACTGCTTAAGAGAAGTTTTAATTCTAGGTTTAAACTCTCCTTTCTCTATGATTTTAATTATAGAATCTTCCAAACAAAGTTTATTTTGTTTACTGAATAGATGAATTTGATTTAAAGTGCTTTCACCAACCCCTCTTTTAGGAGAACCTATTACTCTTTCTAAAGCTAAGTCATCGTATTTTTGATAGATAATTCTCAAATAAGAAACTGCATCCTTTATTTCAGCTCTTTCATAAAACTTAGTTCCTCCGAGTATTCTATAATTTATTCCTACTTGCATAAATCTTTCTTCAAATTCTCTAGTTTGATAAATAGCTCTTACCAAGATAGATACATTGTTTAGAGAATATTTTTTTTTTATCTTATGTTCTATAATGTCACCAATTCCTTGTGCTTCTTCCTTCCCAGTTTTATAACAATTTAATTTTACCGGCTCTCCTTGAGTTGCCGAGGACCACAATTTTTTACCTACTCTATTGGAGTTATTAGAAATAAGTTTAGAAGCCGTTTCTAGAATATTTTTAGTAGACCTGTAATTTTGTTCTAATTTAAAAACTTTACAATCACTATAAATCTTATCGAAGTTAAGAAAATTTTTAATTTCCGCACCTCTCCAGCTATAAATAGATTGATCGTCATCGCCTACACAACAAATATTTTGTCTCTCGTTGACTAGCAAATTTAGCCATTTGTTTTGGATAAAATTTGTGTCTTGAAATTCATCAACTAAAATATATTTAAAGTTTTTTTGATAGATTTCTCTAATATCATTATGCTCTTCAAACAATTTCACACAAAATAATATTAAATCCCCAAAGTCAAAAGCGTTTAAGTCTTTAACTTTTTTTTGATAAATTTCATAAACTTTATGAATTGACCTAATAATCGATCCTGAATCTTTAATCTTTACATCAGATGGAAGAAGTCCTTTATTTTTCCACTGATCAATGTGATACATAATTAGCTGAGGTGAAAATTTTTTAGCATCTAGATCCTCACCTTTAACGATATTTCTGATCAGTTTTTTTTGATCATCGGTATCCAAAATAGTAAAACTACTCTTATAGCCCAAAGCTTCTGCATGTCTTCTCAAAAACTTTACACTGGTAGAGTGAAAAGTTCCAAGCCAAGGCGTAGCGTTGGAGCTATCTTTTATATGAGACATAACTCTATTCTGCATTTCTTTAGCGGCTTTATTGGTAAAGGTTACACACAGTATTTGGTTCGGCCAAGCCTTTTTCTGCTTAATAATATGAATGAGTCTTGTTGTTAAAACTCTTGTTTTGCCTGAGCCCGCTCCAGCAACAATTAAGTTCGGTCCCTCAGTATTTAATACTGCTTCTTTTTGCTCTTTGTTTAGACTTTCAATTAATTTATCAATGCTATTCATATAAGAAAATTTTCATTTATACACTAGTTACAAAAATAAAAAAAATGATAAATAAAACTTTCAAAATAATTCACAATAAGTTCTTAAGATTTTTCAATTTTTTTTTCTTTTTAAGGTATCTATTGGCAATTTTTTTAATTACTATCACTTTATTTGTTTCTATTCCTAAATTTTTTAATCACGAAAAAAAAAAAGATATAATCAAAGATTATCTAGATAATCATTATAACTTAGAGCTTAAGAATTTTAATACTATAAAATTTAATATTTTCCCTTTGCCTAATTTGTCTATAAAAAAATCAAATTTAAAGACAAAAGATGAATCAATCGTGTTTGAAGTTAAGAATTTTCAAATTTTTTTAAAGTTTGATAATATTTATAGTTATGAAAATTTAAAACCTAAAAAAATCATTTTTAATGAAATTAATACAAATTTAGAAGTAAATCAAACAAAGGAAATATTAAAATATTTTGATAACTTACAACATAACTTTTATATAAAATCTTTAAATCTTAATTTAATAAAAGATGACAAAATTTTATTAGGCTTAAAGGATATTTACTTTTCTAATTATGGTTTTAATAAATATAAAATTGATGGACAAATTTTTGGAAAGAAATTTAAAGCTGCTTTAAATAAAGATAGTAAAAATTTGAATTTTAAAATTTTGAATACTGGCATTAAAGCGAAATTTAAATTTGATAAACAAAATTATCCTAATTTTATTTTAGGCACTTCACAAATAAGTTTTCCAAAAAATCATTTAAAATTTGATTTTAAACTTTATGAAGACCGATTAGAGATAATTAAATCTAATTTAAGAAATAAAGATCTATCAATCTCTTTTAGTACTCTAGTGAAGCTCGACCCTTTTTTTGATGTATATACTAAAATGAAAATTCATCAGCTTAATAAAGAATTTTTAAATCATCTAGATTTAAAAAATATTGTTGGCTATAAAGAAATAATTAAAAAACTTAACAGCACAAACACTTTAAGTTATACAGCTAAAAAATACAGTAATAATCTTATTAAAGATTTTTATTTAGAATTTAATCTCGCACATGGAAGATTGGTCTTTGCAAATAATATTCTTATTTCTGGAGGAAATACCAAATGTAACGGTGAAAGTTTATTAGTTACTGAATATCCAAGGCTTAATTTTGTCTGTTCATTTAATTTAAAAGATATTAAAAAAATAAAAAAAGAATTTTCAATTCCCAAAAATATTAAATTAGACCCCTTAGATTTAAATATAGAAGGATCTTTAAATATCTTAAACAATAAAATAAATTTTAAAAAGATTACTAATTCGAAAGGCTATGTTGCAAATGAAGAGGACATTCAATATTTTAAAGAAACTTTTGAAAAGATTTTATTTAATAAAAGTTTTTTAAAGATATTTGAAACTTTGAAAGTGAAGGAATTTATTCTTGAGGTGGTTTAATTTATTTTGGCTTAGTCATTTTAATTGGACTCATTATTTTGTCATAATCATATTCTTTAATAAGTCCAGTTTTAACAACTTCCTCTTTTAATGTAGTTCCATTTTTATAAGCTGATTTAGCAATTTGAGCTGCTTTATCGTAACCAATTTTCGGTGCTAAAGCTGTAACTAACATTAACGAATTGTCTAAAAGATATTTAATTCTTTTTTTGTCTGCTTTAATTCCCTTTACACAATATAGTGCAAATGTTTTTGCTGAGTCACTCATGATATTAATTGACTGTAAGATGTTATGAATGATGAGTGGTTTAAAAACATTTAATTCAAAATGACCATGTGATCCAGCCATAGTTATCCCATTATGGTTTCCAATAACTTTAACGCAAACCATCGTTACAGCTTCGGACTGAGTTGGATTAACTTTGCCCGGCATAATAGAGGAACCTGGTTCATTTGAAGGTAAAATTAACTCTCCGTAGCCTGCTCTTGGTCCAGACCCTAAAAACCTAATATCATTTGCAATTTTCATTAAACACACCGCTGCAGTATTTAATGTTCCAGAGAAATTAACAATTTCATCATGAGCTGCTAGAGCAGCGAATTTATTTGATGTCGTTTTGAATGGTAATTTAGTAATTTTACTTATTTCTTTTATTATCTTTTTATCAAAATCTTTTCTTGTATTTAATCCTGTCCCTACAGCTGTACCTCCTTGAGCTAAAAAATATATTTCTTTCAAGGCATTTTCTATTCTAATTATGCATTTTTTCAATTGAGATTGATAGCCTGAAAATTCTTGTCCTAAAGTCAAAGGTGTAGCATCTTGCAAGTGGGTTCTCCCAACTTTAACTATTTTACTAAACTCTTTAGCTTTTTTTGCTAGCTCTTTTTCCAACAATTTTAAAGATGGCAAAAGTTTTTCTGTAGTTTTAATAGCAATAGCAATATGCATAGCGGTGGGAAATACATCATTTGTTGATTGAGACTTATTTACATGATCATTTGGGTGAATTGGTTTTTTTGTTCCCATTTTACCACCCATCATTTCAATCGCCCTGTTTGCTATAACTTCATTAACATTCATATTTGTTTGAGTGCCTGATCCAGTTTGCCAAACTTTTAAAGGAAAATGTTCATTTAGCTTTCCTTTAATGACTTCTTCAGCAGCCTTGATTATGTATCTGCTTAATTTAGGTTCTAAATCTTTATTTTTAGTATTAACCATTGCAGCAGCTTTTTTGATGATGGCTATAGAGTGAATAACGACAGGTCTTACTAGAAAATCTCCGATATCGAAGTATTTGTTAGATCTCTCGGTAGAAGCACCCCAATACTTATCACCAGGCACCTTAATTTTACCTATGCTATCGAATTCTATTCTATATTTCATTTACGATTCTTTGATATAATACACTTATACTATAAAATTTACATGGAGAAAATATGACAAACTTTGAGAAGGTTAAAAAATTTATGCAAACTTTTGGTCAAGAAGTAAGAGCAAAAGCGAGCTTTCCTGATAACACAAAAATAAACTTAAGACTAAATCTCATCAAAGAGGAACTTTCTGAGCTAGAAGAAGCAGTCATAAAAAAAGACATAAAAGAAGTCGCAGATGCACTAACAGATATTTTATACGTAACTTATGGGGCTGGCCATGCTTTCGGCATTGATTTAGACAAATGTTTCGAAGAAGTACAAAAATCTAATATGAGCAAATTATCAAATGATGGAAAACCGATTTATAATGATCAAGGTAAAGTGATGAAAGGGCCAAATTATTTTAAACCAAATTTAAGTAAATTCGTTGCTTAATGAATGAAAATTATTATTGGATATTAATAGGTATATCTTTAGGTTTATTAATATATTTACTAGATAAATATATTTTTTAAATTAAATCAGCAATTTTTGTTCTCTTTGATCTTATTTAAATGCAAAGATCTCTCCTTCGCAGCTCTTGTAGCTTCTTCAATATTTTTTATGGTCATTCCATATCCAGGAAGAAAAAATAAGATAGCACCTACATTATGAGCTTTGTCCATCTTCTTTGCTTCTTGAGCTTCGTTTGCCAGTTTATTAGCTCTAGCAATTTCATTACTTAATTCTTGACAACTAAGTTTATTATCATTTGGTCCAATTACATTTACCACTTCAGGAGTAGCACAAGATAAAATAAACAAAAATAACACCAGTGATGATAAAGTTTTTTTCATTATTTTACTTGTATCAGAAAATTAGAATTTTTTTAAGTACCACAATAAGTTTGGTACCTCTCGTTGGTATCCGGTGGAGCGGCCTGATAAATAGATAGATCTGACACTCTTTTATGTGGGTTCTCAAACATTTCTATTAATTTATTTACTTTCGACATATCGTTATATTCTGTCGCAGCCTTCAAAGCCTCTTCGACTTTATGATTTCTTGGTATAACTAAAGGGTTAGAATCTTTCATAATTTTAATTGAATTATCTAAAGTATTATTTCTAGCTTCTCTTCTTTTTTCCCATTTTTTTTTCCATGAAATGAACTGACTATCTTTGTAAGTTTTATCCTCAATATAAAGCTGGTTCATTAAATAACAAAAAGTATTGGTATAGTCAGCTTTTTTTAGATGCATCCAAGATAAAAGCTGTATAATCAATTTTTCATCGTTAGGGTCTTTATCAATAATACCTAATTTTTTTTTCATCATTTCTAACCAACTATTTTTATATTTTTCTGGAAAATCGCTCATAAGATTTGTTGCTATTTCGACCGCTATCTTTCTATCTTTATCTATCAATGGAACTAATGACTCCGCAAACCTTTCTAAATTCCATTTGGCTATTACAGGTTGATTGAAATAAGCATAACGTCCATGAAGATCAATTGAACTAAATACAGTATTAGGATCGTAGGTATTCATAAAAGCACAAGGTCCGTAATCAATTGTTTCTCCTGAGACTGTCATGTTGTCAGTATTCATAACCCCATGAATAAAACCTACTCTCATCCACTGAGTAATTAGACTAATTTGTTTTTCAACAACAATTTTCAATAGCTCAACAGATGGTGATTTTGATTTTTTTATATAGGGATAATGTCTTTCAATAGTATAATCTAATAATATTTTTAAATTATCTTCGTTTTTAGAAATTAAAGCATATTGAAAAGTTCCTACCCTTATGTGACTTGAAGCTACTCTTGTTAAAATAGCTCCTTGTAAATTTGTTTCACGAATTATGTTTTCTCCAGTTTTTACCACCGCCAAACTTCTTGTAGTAGGAATTTTAAGACTATGCATAGCTTCACTAATAATATACTCTCTTAACATTGGGCCAAGAGCGGCTCTACCATCTGCGTTTCTTGAATAAGGTGTTTTACCAGATCCCTTAAATTGTAAATCAAAACGTTTTTTGTCTTGAGTTATATGTTCTCCAATTATTAATGCCCTTCCGTCACCCAATATAGTAAAATGACCAAACTGATGACCTGCGTAAGCTTGAGCAATTGTCTCAGACCCATTAGGTAATTGATTTCCTGAAAAGAGAGATGCTAATTCTTTTTTATTTACGTTAGAAAAATTTAACCCTAAATTTTTTGATAGTGCATTATTAAAAAGGACGACTTCGGGTGCTTTTACAGGAGTTGGGCTCAGTTTGGAGACCATACTTTCTGGTAAATTTAAATAAGTATTATCAAATTTCCAACCAATTTTTTTATTTAACATAATTCAAAGGGGCGTTCTGTTGCTAGGTGCCCCTTACCCCGAAAAAATTTCAATTAACTATTGCGTAAATAATTCCAACAACAATTAGAATTTCCCATCCACTCATTGCGACTCCTTTCTTTAGGAGACATTATATAATAAGGTGCGTTCTGTTGCCAGATGTCCGGGAGCTCTTATTTTAATAAATACTGGATCATATCATGCTAAAGTGTAAATATGCCTAAATGGCATGGAAAAAATCTGAAATAAAAACAAAAAATTACATAATTAAAAAGATATCTGAATGGTCAAAAATTAACTCAGAATTTAAAAAAATAAGTACTAAATACAAAGGCGGTTCAGACTCTAAAGCAAAAGATCTAGAGATTTGGAAAAATAATAAAAATATTTTCAACGTGGAAATAAAAGAAAATGTTTTTCAAATAGCTCCATTTGTAATAATTCCAAACCATGCAAAAAAAAAGTTTTTTCTAGGAGATGTTAAAGGAAAAAAAAATATAGAGAGAACTAGAGAAATTAATGAGTATATGAATAAAAACTTTGATAATTATAAAAAACCAACTAAAAAAGGATTAATTCTAAAGTGTTCAGATGAAAAAATGTATAAATGTATAGATGGATTTTTAGAATACAGGAATGATAAATATATAGCCTGCAAAATTGATAACACTTTCAAAATTATTCATTATAAACAATTTAAAAATTTTTTTCCTGTAAGAGCAA
>CEVS01197959.1_pt1 | contig 28763 bp, 22 predicted proteins | sample 361571 | NCBI WGS metagenome assembly CEVS01 (sample SAMEA2623850, study PRJEB7988) | marine metagenome | isolation source: saline water (ENVO:00002010), including | reverse complement strand
TGATATAAAATACGATAAATAGATTGAATTTCTCTAATTTTTTTTGTACTAAACCCTCTCCTTCTTAAGCCCACGGAATTTACGCCAACATAAGACAAAGGCTCTCTCGCTGCTTTTACATAAGGAGGAACATCTTTTCTAACTAAAGAACCTCCTGTGATAAATGCATAATCTCCAACAGTACAATATTGATGAATAGCGACCATTCCAGCCAGAATTACATAATTTCCAATACTTACATGTCCAGCAAGTGTTGAATTATTTGAAAATATACAACTATCCCCAACAATACAATCATGTGCTATGTGACTGTAGGCCATTATGAGGCAGTTTTCACCAATCACAGTTTTTGTTCTATCATTTGTGCCACGATTAATAGTAACACACTCTCTTATTGTGGTATTATCTCCAATTTCAGCTGTTGTTTCTTCTCCATTATACTTTAAGTCCTGTGGAATACCTGAAATCACTGCGCCAGGAAAAATAGTACAGTTTTTTCCTATCCTAGCACCCTCCATAATAGTGACATTGGAACCTATCCAGGTACCATCTCCGATAATTACATCATTATTGATGGTTGTAAACGGTTCAATTACAACATTTTTTGCGATTTTTGCTCCAGGATGGACATATGCTAGGGGTTGGTTCATTTTTTATTTCTTAAAATTAGTTGAGCCATTAGTTCGGCTTCAGTTACCAATCGTTGATTAGAATAAGTAAAGCCTTTCATATGACAAATTCCTCTTCTTATTGGAGTCATTAACTCTAACTTGAAGATTAATTGATCACCAGGATATACAGGATGTTTAAATTTCGCATTATCAATTTTCATAAAGAATGTAAGGTAATTTTCAGGATCAGAAACAGTGTTTAACAACAAGACACCACCTGTTTGAGCCATAGCTTCAATAATAAGAACTCCTGGCATCACTGGTGTCCCTGGGAAATGACCTTTAAAGAAAAATTCATTCATGGTTACTCCTTTAGACCCAATAACATGTTTTTTTGAAATTTCGTGAATCTTGTCAACTAGAAGGAATGGAGGTCTGTGGGGTAACATTTTCATTATATCAGTAACCCCCATTAATGGTTCTTTAATAAGGTTAATTTCTGGAAAATTATTTCTTTTTTCTTCCTTAATAATTTTTGAAAGTTTTTTTGCAAACTCAATATTGGTTCTATGACCAGGCTTGTGAGCAATAACCTTACCTCTAATTCTGTGACCAACAAGTGCGAGGTCTCCAATAATGTCTAACAATTTATGTCGTGCTGCTTCATTAGGATAATGTAAAGACAAATTATCTAGAATACCATTTGGTTGAACCGAAATTTGTTTTTTATTAAAAGCTTTTTTAAGTCTTTTCATTGTTTTTTGGGATAAAGGTTTGTCAACATAAACAATTGCGTTGTTGAGATCTCCTCCCTGAATCAAACCATTTTCCAATAGCATTTCAATTTCATGCAAAAAACTAAATGTTCTTGACGAAGCGATTTCCTTCTCATAATCACTGATATCATTTAAGGTAGCATTCTGAGTACCTAAAATTTTAGTTCCAAAATCAACCATTGTAGTTATTTGATAAGAATCGGACGGAATCATTGTTATTTCACTAGCGGTCGTATCGTCTTTAAATTTTATAACCTCTTTTACTATATATTCACTCCTTTCAACTTCCAGAATCTTTATTCCAATTTTTTTTAGTGCTTTTACGAAAAATATCGAAGAGCCATCCATTATTGGTGGCTCAGGAGCATCCAAATGTATATAACAATTATCAATTTCAAGACCAACAAGAGCAGATAAAACATGCTCGGTTGTGTTTATTATAACGCCATTTTTATTGAGATTAGTACCTCTCTGAGTGTCGTGAACCCAATGAATATCTGCTTCAACTACTGGATTTCCCTCTAAATCATCTCTAACAAAACAATATCCAACATCATGGGGAGCTGGTAAAAATTTAATTGTTACATTTTTACCTGTATGAAGACCAACCCCATTTAATATAACTTGACTATTTATTGTTGTTTGAAAATTATTCATTTTTATTTTTTTCTAAACTCTCTAGTCGTTTTATAATTGAAGGAAAACGCCTAAAATATACATATGATTTATTGTAATCTTTATAGCCAATTGCAGGAGAACCTTGAATTACTGAACCATCTTTAATGTTACTTATTATACCAGACTGTCCTTGTATACTGACATTATTACCAATTTTTAAATGTCCAATAATTCCTACTTGGCCTCCAATTATACAATTTGAACCAATTTTAGTTGAACCTGCTATTCCAGTTTGTGCGGCAATTACTGTATTGGATCCAATTTCAACATTATGGGCAATCTGTATCTGATTATCCATTTTAACACCTCTCAATATCTTTGTTGAACCCAAAGTTGCTCTATCAATTGTTGAATTTGCTCCAATTTCTACATAATCAGAAATTTCAACATTACCAGTATGAGGAATTTTTTTATAAGTACCATCATCTTTTGGAGCAAATCCAAAACCGTCAGAACCAATAACACATCCGCTATGAATGTGGCAATTTGAACCAATTTCTGTAGCAGTTTTGATGGAACAAAAACTTTCAATTTTAGTATAATCTCCAATTGATACGTTATTTTCAATAACAACATGTGGACCAATGAAAATATTTTTTCCCAAACTTACATTCTCCCCAACTATTGAAAAATTTCCGACATAACATGAAGAGTGAATATTAGCAGTTTTGTCTATAACAGAAGAAGATTCGATTCCTTTCTTTGTTTCTCCATTTTTATTGTAATATTCAAGTAAAGTTGAAAAAGCTTGGTATGGGTCGGTAACTCTAATTAATGTTGGGCTAATTTGGTTTTCAAGTTTAAAGTCATCGTTAACTATTACAAGAGATGCATTAGTTGTATAAATATGTTGAGTGTATTTAGGATTGGCTAGGAAAGTCAGAGACCCATGAGTACTTTCATCAATTTTTGATAAGCTAGATATTATAACAGTATCATCTCCATCAACTGTGCCCTCTAATAAATTAGCAATTTCAGCCGCTGTAAACTTCATTCTGCAAAATTATAAAATAAAAATCAACTATTTTTATTCACAGATGATTTATCTGGTTTATTCAAATTCATAATTGACTAATGGTTTGTAGAATTTTAAATATTAATCTATTTTTAAATAATTTGAAATATAGAAGTTGAATAATAAAAAATTTAAAATTCTTTGGATTGATGATGAAATAGATTTATTAACATCACATTTTATTTTTTTAGAATCGAGAGGATATTCAATACATCCTTGTTCAAATGGAAGAGAAGGAATTAGTATTCTTGAAAGCAAAAAGATTGATTTAGTGCTTCTAGACGAAAATATGCCAGGTTTAAATGGTTTTGAAACTTTATCGATAATTAAACATACAAAACCAAATCTTCCAGTAATTATGGTTACAAAAAATGAAGAAGAAAAAATTATTGATGATGCAATTGGATCTAAAGTTTCAGATTACCTAATTAAACCGGTTAATCCAAATCAGATACTACATTCATTAAAAAAAATACTCAATCAAAAAAATTTGATTTCAGAAAAAGCTTCTGATCAATATCAAAAAGATTTTAAAAAAATCAGCCTTGATCTTTTATCTGCCAATTCTTTTTCAGACTGGGTTGATCTCTACAAAAAATTTATTTACTGGAAAATAGAATTAATTGAATTAGAAAATAATTCAATGTTAAGTATTCTGGAAAATCAACTGAAAGAAGCAAATTTAGTTTTTGGTAAGTTTATCAAAAAAAATTATTTGAAATGGATTAATTCAAAAGAAAATAACCCTACTCTATCTCATAATGTTTTCAAAAACAAAATTATTCCTTGTATAAAAAACAATAATTCAACATTATTAATTTTAATCGACAACCTTAGGCTGGACCAATGGAAAATTATAGAGCCATTGATTATTAAATATTATAACATACAACAAGAGGACTTATACTGCAGTATATTACCTACAACAACACAATATTCAAGAAATTCGTTTTTTGCAGGTCTAACTCCTAACCAAATAAAAAATAAATTTCCAGATTTATGGATTGATGACATTCAAAAAGGAAATAAAAATAAACATGAAAATGAACTTTTATCAAAACAACTAGAATCATTAAATATTAAACACAATTACAAATATTTTAAAATTACTAACCTAATTGATGCAAAACGAATGGTGGTGAAACTAAAAGAGTTGAAAAAAATCAGATTAAATACGATAGTCTACAATTTTGTAGATATTCTTTCTCATGCTAAATCAGAAATGAATATAATCAAAGAATTAGCATTTGAAGATAAAGGTTATTTATCTTTAACCTTTGGTTGGTTTAAAAACTCTCCACTATATGAATTAATCCAAAAAGCTTCTGAACTTAATTTCCAATTAATAATTACAACTGACCACGGAACTATAAACGTAACAAACCCATTGGAAATTATAGGAAATAAAGAAACAAGTTTTAATTTAAGATACAAATATGGAAAAGGCTTAAAGTTTCCTCAAAAAAAAATTTTTGAAATTAGTGATCCAATAAATTACCACTTGCCAAAATATAGTCATGAAGATAAATACGTATTCGCACTTGAAAACGCTTATTTTATTTATCCTAATAAATTTAATGAGTATGCTAAGCATTTTATGAATTCATATCAACACGGAGGTGTTTCATTACAAGAAATGCTTGTGCCACTAATAAAATTATCGCCAAGATAAATATGATTGAACTAAAGTATTCTATAGATGAACTTGATATAATTGTATCAGACAAAATAATTCCAAAGATTAAAAACAACATTCTGTGTTTGGAAGGCAGAATGGGAAGTGGAAAAACGACTTTTATAAAATCTATTTGTACTAATTTAAATGTTGTTGATAAGATATCAAGTCCAACTTTTTCACTGATTAATGAATACAAAACAATAAATGGAGATTTAATTTATCACTTTGATTTCTATCGGATTGAAAATAAAGAAGAGGCGTTAAATTTAGGAGTTGAAGAATATTTTTATTCACCTAATTTGTGTCTTATCGAATGGGCTTCTAAAATTGAAACATTAATTCCTGAAAACAAACACAAATTGAATCTAGATTATATTGACAATAAACATAGAAAATTAATTTTTTCTTAATGAATTTTTATAAGAAAATAAAACTTTTCTCCTTTGGATTGGTATTAGGGATGTTTTTTTTGATCACAATTTTAAATGGTAAAAAACTAAGTTGCAATTATGGACCAGAAAGTCGTGTAATTAATAATTTAAAACAAAAAAAATGGGTTTTTGTAAACGAAAATATAGTTCTAGACAGCTTTAATTTAGTTGATTTCTTGGAAAATTCTAAAGTTATTTTTAACAAAAGTAATACTAAAAAAGATAGCTGTAGAGTTTACTATTTAAAAGGAATTAACAAATACAAAGAAATTATTATAAACGCCGAAAATTGTTCTAAAATTATTAATGCGAAAGTGATTAAGAATTAATTCTACGCCTTTTAAATTCTTTTTTTATTAAATCCAATTCTCTAGAAGACTGACCTCTTACAGATGAATTTTCTTCTGCCCTTCTAATCAAATATGGAATCACCTCCTCAACGGGTCCATATGGAAGCAGTTTACATACATTATAACCTAAGTTTGCAATATTAAAACTTATTTGGTCGCTCATACCATATAATTGTGCGAACCAGATGTTCTTGTTGTTACTTTTTATTTTATTTCTTTTCATTAAGTCCATAAGTAAATATGAACTTTCTTCGTTATGACTACCAACTATTACATTAAAATATTTTAAGTTTTTAACAAGGAATTGAAGAGCATTATTAAAGTTTTTATCTGTTTCAAATTTATTCTTACATATGGGATCATCATAACCAAGCCTTTTTGCTCTTAATCTTTCTTTTTCCATGTATGCTCCCCTAACAATTTTTATACCAGGAACAAATAATTTTTTTTTCGAACAACTCAACAAATGTTGTAAATATTTAATTTTATATTTTAAATACATTTGCACGGTATTGTATATCAATGCATCCTCTTTATTATATTTAATCATAAATTTTTCAACCAAAATATCAACTCCTGGTTGAATCCAAGATTCTTCTGAATCAACTAAAATTTTTACACCATATTTTTCACAGGCTTGGAAACAAGAATCAAATCTTTTCTCAACTCTTTCAAGTTGACTTTTATCATTTTCATTAAGAATCAAACCCTGAGCTATTTTGTGAAACAACTCCAATGAACCTAAACCCGTAGGTTTAAATACTGTGAAAGGAACATTATCGTTTTTTGAAGCCGACTTTATTGTTTTAATAGTGTTTTCATGACATTCATCAAAACTTTTTTCTGATTCATAACCCTCGACATGATAGTGAAGGATTGATTTTAAATTAAATTTTGATAATTTTTTAACAGTCATCATTGACTCTTTTTCATTTAAGCCAACACAAAATTGGTCGAAAAGTAAATTTTTAATAATTGGGGTTACAGGTAGCTTTAATTTCAGAAATAATCGCATTAAAATAGAACCCAACTTAACAATCAAAGGATATTTTATAATACTAAATAGAAAAAGACTTTTCCTTAGAGAATTATTACTTTTCAACTCAAAAGCTAATTTTGTATTTTCAAACAATTTTTTAGACATTTTATATCAAAGATTATAATAGAAATAATAAAATCATTAGATATTAAATCATTTAAAATAACTTAATTTTGAACATTGTATGCAAAAGATAAAAACAAATCATTATGATATTTTTCTCTCCAATCAAAATTCATCATTGATTAACGAATTAATATCTATAAATAAATATAGCAAAGTATTTATTCTAGTAGATTCAAATACAAAAAAATGTTGTCTGAAATTATTTTTAAAAAAGCATTTGAGTGAAATAAAAATTGAATTAATCACAATTAAAAATGGTGAAGAAAATAAAAACACAAAAAACTTATATTCAGTTTGGATTAAAATTTCAAAACTTGGAGGTGATAGAAACAGCCTTTTAATTAATCTTGGTGGTGGATTGGTATCAGATTTGGGAGGCTTCGTTGCGTCTACTTATAATCGCGGTATTGATTTTGTTAACGTTCCAACTACTTTACTCTCAATGGTAGACGCTTCAATTGGTGGCAAAGTAGGAATAAACATTAACAAATTAAAAAATCAGGTTGGTGTTTTTAATTACCCAAAATTAATTTTAATCGATACTTCCTTTTTAGAAACACTGCCAAAAAGAGAGCTGAATAGCGGATTTGCAGAAATGATAAAACATGGACTAATTTTTGAAAAAAAATATTATGAAATGCTATCTGAATTAAAATATATAGATTCAAAATTGAGTACTGAATTGATTTACAATTCTATTAAAATTAAAAATGAAATCGTAAAGAATGATCCAAAAGAAAAAAACCTTAGAAAAATTTTAAATTTTGGGCATACACTTGGGCATGCAATTGAAAGTCATTTTCTTGGTAAAAAAAAATCAAAAACTCTTCTACACGGAGAAGCTATTTCTATTGGGATGGTCTTGGAAAGCTATATTTCGTACAAAATTTTGAGAATGCCATATGAACAATGTCTAAACATTAAGAAAACCATAAGCAGTAAATTTCAAAAAATTAAAATAAATAAGGATGATTCAAAATCAATTATAAATCTTATAAAGTTTGATAAGAAAAGTAAGGATGGAAAAGTTCTTTTTGCTTTACTTTCTGAAATTGGTAAAGCCAAAATAAATATTGAAGTTCCAAAGAAAACAATTATTGAATCATTAGAGTATTACAAGTCTTGATCTATGCCGAATTTCTACTGGCATTAATATTTCCAAAAAGAGATCTTAAAATTAATTTTTCGTAAACTTTTTCATCCTTTGCTCTTTCATTATTCTTGATTTTCATAAGAGCAAATTGTTGAATTGTTAATAAGGGCAAAACAATTTCTTCTCTTATATCTATTGATTTTTTCCCAGCAGGTTGATCTTCCATAAGTTCATTTTGACCAGATAGTTCTATAAGCAATTTTTTAGTTAATAAAAACTCCGTGTACAACATATTCCAAAAATCCCCGTAATCCTTATCTTTTCCAATATAATTTGTTAGACCAAAAAATGATTTTGACAAACTCATCATGCTATTTGCAATAAGAGTTTTAAAAAATAGAGAATTATTATAAAGGGATTTTACAAGTTGGAAATCATTATTTTTTTTAAAATAATTTAAGGCTGTTCCAACTCCATAAAAACCAGGAATATTCTGTTTTGATTGGCTCCACGCACCAACAAATGGAATCGCTCTTAAATCCTCAAAATTCAACTCCTTAGACTTTGACCTTGACGAAGGTCTACTACCTATATTAGTTTGTGAATAATATTTTAATGTAGTCATATTTTTCAGATAACCAGTAAAATTTGGATGCTCTTTGAGTTCTAAATATTTCTCGTAACTAATATTAGCTATTTTTTCAAATGTTTTTCTGTCTTTATTAGAAAATTTATTTTTTTTAGATTCAAGAACATTATTTTGAAATCCTGAACTCAATAATTGCTCTAAATTAAATTGACTCGAGTCTAGTGTTCCAAAGTTTGAACTAATAGTTTGCCCTTGTACAGTTAATTCAATATCATTTGAGGCTATCTCTTCTCCTAGTGAGGCATAAAATTGATGTGTATTTCCTCCACCTCTTGCTGGTGGACCTCCCCTACCATCAAAAAAAGAAATATCAAATTTAAATTTATTAGATAATTGAGAAAGAGATTCCTTCGCTTTATATATACTCCAGTTTGCCATAATATACCCGCCATCTTTAGTTCCGTCAGAAAAACCGAGCATCACAATCTGTTTGTTATTTCTCTTTTTAAGATGGTTTTGATATAATTTTGTTTCATATAAGTTTTTTAAAACTTGTGTTGATTTTTCCAAATCTGTAATAGTTTCAAATAAAGGAATTATATCTACTGTCGGTTGAATCCATCCAGTTATTCTAATTAAAGCAAAAAGAATCAATATATCTTCCAAAGATGAACAATTTGAAATAATATATCGATTTGATCCTTTTTCGCCATTTAATTCTTGAATAAGTTTCATCGCCTCAATCGAACCTAAAGTATCAACTATAATTGAGTCTTTAAAAATAGATGAAGATATATTGCCGTTAACTTTTGAGAGATAGTCTATCTTTTTTTCTAAGTCAAGTGAATTATATTTTTCATTTAAATGAACATTCAAAAATTTGCTACATTCTCTAGATTCCACAATATCAATAAAAACTTTTTTCAAAACACGAGAGTCTTGACGAATATCAAGGCTGGCAAAATGATATCCAAAAATTTTGACTTTGTTATAAAGGTCTAATACTTCTTCTACATATATCCCATTATGCTTTTTATTTAAAATATCTACTACCTGACTTAACCTATGTTTGAATTCTTTAAGATTTATCTGTTTACTTTTGTTTAGTAAAGAATTATACATTCTGCTTTCTGTATCATCTATTATTTCTTCAACTTCATCAAAAGTTATTTTCCTCCTTAGTTTTCGTAAGTCCCTATAATAGTTTCTTTGGATAGAATATTTTAGTTTCTTAGCCGTTTTTATTGAGATATCTGGTGTCACGTAGGGATTTCCGTCACGATCTCCACAAGGCCAAAACCCAAAGCTGAAAAGCTCATTTTTTAATTTCTTTCCATCTAAAATATTTTGTTCGATGTAATTATATATTCTACTAGACGAGATATAAAATATATTCTCTAAATACCATATTAAGCTCATTGCCTCATCAAAAGGAGTAGGCTTCTTTTTTTTAAAAAATCTAGTTTTTCCAAGTTGCAAGAGCAACTTTTTAATTTCATCAATATTTCCTTCGGAAATAAAAAACGATAAATCATTAATAATTCCAAGAACACTGCCAGGATAAAATTGTGTTGGATGAGCTGTTAAAACAAGATTAATTTTAAAAGACTCCAGATAATTACTGAGTTCTTTTAACTTTCCTTTTCCTATTGTTTCCTCTTTGATATACCTTAAAGTACCTCTACCGTGCATATTATTTACAATTGAGAAAGCAGAATCTTCTATTGCATCAAATAAAACGATTTGACGTTCTATAAACTGAATAAAAGAAAACATGAGGTTGAGTCTTTCTTTATTACTTAACTCAATACAATACTTGTCAAAAAAAGATTCAACAATAAATAAGGGTGATTTTTTTTCATTGTAACTGGATTTACAATGCTCAGAAAACAATGGCAATAATAATGAGGTTTTTAAGATTGACTTAAAAGGAAGGGTGAGAAATAGTGAATTATAAATTTCAAATTTTGATAAAACATGTTCATTAAATCTTTCAAGCTTAGTTTTGCGAGCCATTTAAAAACTTATAAATCGGAGAATATTGTATGCATTAACCTTTTCTTATCGTTTATGCTTTCTTCAAGTGAAATCATAGTTTCAGATCTAGATATTCCAGGAATATCGTCTATTGTAAAAATTAAATCTTTGGCATGTTTTGTATCTCTAGCTCTTAGTTTACAGTAAATATTAAATTTTCCAGTAGTTATATGAGCAACAGTAACATTAGGTATTTTTTCTAGTTCTGAAAGGACTTTTTCAGTCATATCGTTTCTTTCGAGATATATTCCAATGTAAGCAATAAAAGAATATCCTAATTTTTCATAGTCCAAATTTAGAGAAGAACCCTTAAGAATTCCTGCGTCTTCCATTTTTTTAACCCTAACATGAACTGTTCCAGCTGAAACGAGTAATTTTTTTGAAATGTCTGTAAAAGGAATTCTAGCATTATCAATCAATATATCAAGAATTTGATGATCAATTTCGTCAAGTTTTATTTTTTTCATTTTTTTAATATTCATCTTAAAAATAAATCAAAATCTAAGAATAATTTTAATTTTTCTATAATTTTTTGATTATTTTGTTTTAAGTCTATTGATTTGTTGGTAAATTTTGAAAAATCTATAATTCTGTTTCCATAAAGTTTTTTAGAACTTTCCTTTTCAATTTTTGGAAAAAAATAAATTTTATCCCTTTTTAAACTTTCATAAAATTGAATAAAAAGTTTATTTGATAATCCTTCTAAACACCTAATATTAGTAATTTCAAGGTCTCTTAGATGATTATAGTTCTCAGGAATTGATAAGTAAGTGTTAATATTAGATTTAGCTTGATTTCCGTGGGCAAATAAATTCAAAAAATTTGATAGGCATTTATAGATCTCGTTTACAACCAAATTCCTTCCAAAATCATTTGGGTGATGTCCGGCCTCTATTAGAATAGTAGGTGTATTTTGGGACATAAAAAAATCACCAAAACAATTAATATTAAAATCATCATTATAGCGCCCTACTGACCAATTTTTATTTGGTTTAATTTTTTTGTAAATATTACCAATCATTGCCATTGCACTTTCTCTGACCTCATTGATTGATTTTGATTCATCGTAACTAGGAGCTAAAAAAGATATCAATGCTGGAACATTTGTATTTCCTGCAGCATAAATTGAACGTTGATCATGAAGATTTATGCAAAAATGTGGCTTGAAAACATTAAAAAGTGAATTAAGCAATTTTGATTCTGGTTGAGTACTTTTAATGGCATCTCTATTCAAGTCAATACCATTGGCATTAAATCTTGAATATTTATTTGAACCGTCAGGGTTTAGTTGATATATAACCTTAATACTTAAATTATCCAAAAAACTAGATTTTTTTAATGTTAAGTCAGAAAAAAGTTGAATTAGAGCACGTGTTGTGGTACTCTCATTTCCATGCATTTGTGACCATAGCAAAACTTTTCTTTTACCAGAGCCAAATGAAGACACTAGAATAGGCCTGTTTTCAACAGAATAACCCAAAATAGATGTATAGTCATATAGATTATTTTGAACTATTAAGTCATCAAGAGCAGCAGGAGGCAAGTATCGTTTATTGTTAAATGTGTACACACTACAAATTTATGAAATGAAAAAGTAATTAAATTCTTTAAAATGTATACATTTGTATACAAATAAAATAATTTTACAAAGCAAAAATTAATTTTAATTATTAAAACACTGTTAATCAGTATTTTAATATATATATATTAAATTAAAAGTTCAATAAAAATAAGACGGTTTAGTAATTTTTCTACGCTTTATTTTTTAAAAAAAATAATTTATTATTAAATTGTATACAATGATAAACAATGAATTGATAGTTTCAAGAATTAAGAAATTAATAGATGATAATAAATTAACCCCTTCATCATTTGCAAAAATAATTGAATCAAAAAGGGCAAACGTTTCCCACATCTTGTCAGGTAGGAATAAGCCTAGTTTAAATTTTTTAATTAAAATTGTAGATTCTTTTGATGATATTTCATTGGACTGGTTTATAAATGAAGAAGTTAAGTCGTTAGAAGAGTACGATGGATCAGCCTATTTAAATAAGAATAATAAAGAGGATAACACAAAAAAAATTAAAACGATAGTACACTTTTACGAAAATGGAACTTTTAAGCTTTTTAAAAACTCTAACTAATCTTAACTTTATTTGTAAATACTCGCTTTTTTTCTTGATATTTTTAAACTATTCATGTTACAAAGTTGAGAGAAATTGTTCAAATTTCAGATTTGGTACATTTAAATACGAAAGAGTAATTGGAGATAAATTATCTACCTCTTTTTTTATTAGAAATAATGATATAGAAATTGAATATTATAATAACAAAATAGATACCTCTAAAATAAATTGGGTAAATGAATGTGAATTCATTTTAAAAAAACAAAATCCAATTAATAATATAGAAAAAAAACCAATATCAATAAAAATCATAAGCACCCATGAAGACTACTACATTTTCGAATTTTCATTAGTTGGCGATAATAAAAAGAGGCAGAGAGGAAAGATTTTGAAAATAAGTGAGGGATTGAATTTGCCTTTAAAACTTTAATTTAATTTGAGTTTTGTCAGATTTTGGAACTGTTTCCGGTTCATTAACTTCTAATTCATTAATTTCTTTATTTTCCATATCATCCTCATATGGTAAACTTTCAAACAAATAAATTTTATTTATCTTTCTCTTGGAATATTTTTTTTCAGTTAAAAGTCGATTTCCACTAGCCTTGAATCCTTTTACATCTATGAATTCTTCAACATTTAACATTTTCTCTTGATTTGACTCCTCCCCTCTGTTCTTTTTAAATTGAATATTTATAACTGGTCTCCACTCAGTTGTAATAAATACTAATTTTCCTCCATCTTTTAGATAAGATATTTCTTTGTTTTGATTTTCAATTAAAAATCTTTTAATAAAGTAATCTTTTTTGTTTTCATCATAATAAACCAAAGTAATTGGTTTTCTTTTAATCCATCTCTCTATTACTATTGGTAATCCTTTAAATTGAGTTGATAGTTCTGGGGTAGTAGTTTTCAAAGTGCCATCCTCGCTTATAATAAGGAGTAAATCCTCTGCTCTAAATGCACCAAGTGGATTTCCTCTAGAGTCCAAATTCAATTTTAAGACAATTGGATCAAACCAAACATTTCTGGGTTTTAAAGTAGAGAGACCTTTTTCTTTAAAATCAACCTTTAAGAGGTTATGTTTTGATAAAATATTACCTCTTGCACTTCTGCTTTTTATTTGATAAAGTGAAAAATCTTCATCATAGTCTCTTTTTCTTAAATTCTCGGTGCTTTTAGACTTTTTGATATAATATCTTACTTTTTCAGCTTCTCCATTCGAATTGGCGGTGAAGTGAAGCACAGCACTACCAGGACTACCCTGTGTAACATCATAAACCTTATCTCTTGTAATTCCAGTAACAGCGAATCTTTTGATATAAGAAATTTTTGACTTCCCATCTTTATAGATTAAATTATAGATAGTTCTAGAATCTTTTTTCTTGAAAACTGAAACATATTCGATCTTTTTTTCAATAAAAGTTTTACTATCTACCCTAACCACTTTCATCTTTCCAGATTTAGTAAATACAATTATATCATCTATATCTGAACACTCACAAACATATTCATCCTTTCGTAAGGAAGTTCCAATAAAACCTTCTTCTCTATTAACATAAAGTTTTAAATTTCTAGTAACAACCTTAATTGCATCAACGTTGTCAAAAACCCTAATTTCAGTTTTTCTATCTTTATTTATTCCATAATCTTTCAACAAACCCTCAAAATAAGAAATAGAATATTCAATTAAGTTTTTAAGATTATTTTTAACTGTAGAAATAGATTCTTCAATTTGAGTGATTTTCTCTATTGCCTTGTTTAAATCAAATCTAGAAATCTTTTTTATTCTTATTTCAGTTAATTTAAGGATATCATCATCATTAACCTCATATTTAATATGACTTTCAAATGGAATTAAACCATTTCGAATCGCACTTATTACTCCCTCCCATGTGTTTTCTTTTTCAATATCTCTATATATTTTATTTTCAATAAAAATTCTCTCCAGTGTTGAAAATCTCCACTGATTTTCTAAATCTTTGAGCTTAACCTCAAGTTCTTTTTTTAATAATTCTACTGTATTATCAGTAGAAATTTTTAAAATATTACTTATCCCCATAAAACTAGGCTTATTATTAACTATAACACACCCTTGAGGGGATACAGAAGTTTCACAAGAAGTAAATGCATAAAGAGCATCTATTGTCTTGTCAGGGGAAATTCCAGAAGGAAGATGTATTAAAATTTCAACTTCAGAGGAAGTATTGTCCTCAATTTTTTTAATTTTTATTTTACCTTTATCATTCGCTTTTAGAATTGACTCTATTAATGAGGTAGTTGTTGTTCCAAAAGGTATTTCTGATATAACTAAAGTATTCTTGTCTTTTAATGAAACTCTTGCGCGAACCTTAATTTTTCCACCTCTCTGGCCATCATTGTAATTTTGAACATCCATAATTCCTCCAGTCTGAAAGTCAGGAAAAATTCTAAAATTTTTACCTTTTAAATAAGAAATGCTAGCTTTAATTAATTCTTTAAAATTATGCGGTAGAATTTTTGTTGAAAGCCCAACAGCTATTCCCTCTGCACCTTGTTCTAAAAGTAAAGGAAATTTTACCGGAAGGTGGATGGGCTCTTTTTTTCTACCGTCATAAGATAATTGCCATTCTGTAATTTTTGGGCTAAAGATAACTTCAAGAGCAAACTTTGATAGTCTTGCTTCAATATACCTAGACGCAGCTGCTCTATCTCCAGTGAGAATATTACCCCAATTTCCTTGAGTTTCGATGAGTAAATCTTTTTGTCCAATTTGTACAATTGCATCTGAAATACTCGCATCACCATGTGGATGAAACTGCATGGTGTGGCCGACTATGTTGGCAACCTTATTGAAGCGACCATCATCAAGTTCTTTCATGGAATGCAAAATTCTCCTTTGAACAGGTTTTAGTCCGTCAAAAATGTCAGGTATTGCTCTTTCTAAGATTACATAAGAAGCATAATCTAAGAACCAGTCTTTATACATACCAGTTACTCGTACAAGTATCTCCTCAGAACCTAAAGAATTTTCTTTATTGTAAAAATTTAAATTTTCTTCCATGTGAATTAAACAGGGTCAATTAAGTCAGCTTCAATTTTTAAATTGTCAATAATGAAGTTTTGCCTATCGGGTGTGTTTTTTCCCATATAAAATTCTAATAGCTCCTCAATAGTTGTCTCTTTATCCATTCTAATTGGATCTAAGCGCATAGATTGTCCAATAAAGTATTTGAATTCATCTGGAGATATTTCACCCAAGCCTTTAAACCTTGTTATTTCAGAATTGACACCTAACCTATCAATTGATTTCTTTTTCTCAAACTCAGAGTAACAATATTCAGTTTTTTTATTATTTCTAACTCTAAATAGAGGCGTTTGTAAAATATACAAATGCCCTTCTTTAACTAATTCTGGGAAAAATTGTAAAAAAAAGGTAATCAATAAAAGTCTGATATGCATACCATCTACATCGGCATCAGTGGCAATCACGATTTTATTATAACGTAAACTTTCAAGACTATTTTCGATATTCAAAGCTGCTTGCAAAAGATTAAATTCTTCATTTTCATAAACTATTTTTTTTGACATACCATAAGTGTTCAAAGGTTTACCTCTTAGACTAAAAACTGCTTGAGTGTTGACATCACGAGACTTTGTAATTGATCCACTAGCCGAATCACCTTCTGTAATAAAAATTGTTGAATCTAATCTTCTATCTTTACCAATATCTCCAAGATGAATTCTACAATCTCTTAGTTTTTTATTATGCAAACTTGCTTTTTTAGCTCTTTCTCTTGCTATTTTTCTAATTCCTGATAGTTCTTTTCGTTCTTTTTCTGCTTGAAGTATTTTTTTTTGAATAGAATCTGCAACTTCAGTGTTTTTATGAAGAAAATTATCTAATTGTGTTCCAAGAAAATCAATAATATAAGAACGCACTGAAGGTAATCCTTCTCCCATTTCAGTTGAACCGAGTTTTGTTTTAGTTTGAGATTCGAAAACAGGCTCCATAACCTTAATACTAATGCATGAAACAATAGATTTTCTTATGTCCGAAGATTCAAAATTTTTTCCAAAAAACTCTCTTATTGTTTTTACATACCCTTCTCTAAAAGCAGATAAATGAGTTCCTCCCTGAGTAGTATTTTGTCCATTAACAAATGAATGATACTCCTCACTATACTGTGTTCTACTGTGAGTTAAAGACACCTCAATATCATCACCTTTTAAATGAATTATTGGATATAAAAAATCATTTACATTAGATTGATCCTCTAACAAGTCACGCAAACCATTTAGAGAAAAAAAAGTTTTGGTATTGTAATAAATCCTTAGACCAGGATTTAAAAAAACATAATGCTTTAGCATTCTTTCAATATGTTCATCTCTATATTTATAAGTTTTAAAAATAGATTTGTCAGGAGTAAAAGTAATTTCTGTACCATTTTTTTTGGCAGAGTTTTCATCCTCAACCTGGTCAACCAAAATACCACACTGGAAACTAGCTAATTTTGATCTCCCTTCTCTAATAGATTCAACGGTAAATGAAGAAGATAATGCATTTACAGCTTTAGTTCCGACTCCATTTAAACCAACTGACTTTTTGAATGCCCTAGAATCATATTTACCTCCGGTATTCATCTTAGAAACAACATCAACCAACTTTCCAAGTGGAATACCTCTTCCATAATCACGAACAAAAATTTCAAAGTGATTTGTTTCAATTTCAATTTTTTTTCCAGATCCCATGACAAACTCATCAATAGAATTATCTATAATTTCTTTTAAAAGAATATAAATTCCGTCATCAGAATAAGAGCCATCTCCTAACTTTCCAATATACATTCCTGGTCTAGTTCGAATATGATCTTTCCAGTCTAAAGATTTTATGTTTTCCTCAGTGTATTTTATCTGTTCTGACATAATTAGTAAATATAATGGTTGAATCAGTAGATATGTATGCGAAGACAATAAAAGTAATTAACACATTTGGGTTGAAAACTATCTGATTTTAATATTGGTATTTAATAATTTTCAAGAAACCTTAAAATGTTGTCTTTGACCCTATTTTCTATATTTTCAATTTGAGCTGGCATAAATTTTTTTCCAGTAATAGTTTCATATAACTCAATATACCTGTCAGAAACCATATTTGTGAAATTATCATCTATTTCTGGTAGTTGCTGGTCTTCAAGACCTTGAAACCCTTTAGAAATTAGCCATTGTCTAGCAAATTCTTTTGACAGCTGCCTCTGATCATTAAGATTTTTTTGTCTTTCTTCATATCCTTCTATATAAAAATATCTTGAAGAATCGGGTGTGTGAATTTCATCAATAAGCAAAATCTCTCCATCTTTGGATTTACCAAATTCATATTTTGTATCAACCAAAATTAAGCCTCTATCACTAGCTATTTTTGAACCTTTTTCAAAGAGTATATTGGTATAACTTTCAATTTTTTTATAATCACTTTCAGAAATAAGACCTTTATCTAAAATTTCCTCTTTTGATATATCCTCGTCATGACCATTTGAAGATTTTGTTGATGGAGTAATTATTGGGGCTTGAAAAGGATCATTTTCATTCATATTATCAGGCATTTTTACACCAGAAATATATCTTTTACCTTTTTTATATTCTCTTGCCGCGTGTCCGGATAAATATCCTCTAATTATCATTTCTACCTTGTATGGCTCACACTTTTTTCCTATTGAAACAATTGGATCAGGAGAAGATATTAGCCAGTTTGGCACAAGGTTTTTTGTTGAATTAAGCATATGTAATGAAATTTGATTTAAAATTTGACCTTTATACGGAATCCCTTTTGGAAGGACAACATCAAATGCAGAAAGACGATCAGTTGTTATTATAACTAACAAATCATTTTCAAGAGATATAACTTCCCTTACTTTACCTTTATATTTTGATAATTGATTAGGTAATTCAAAGCTGGTTGATAATAAAGTGTTCATGTCAATTCAATTATATGCTGTAATGATTTTCTTTACAAGTTTGTGTCTAATTACATCTTTTTCATCAAGATTTAAAATTTTGATACCACTAGTTTTTTTAAGAATATCAAGGGCTTCATTTAAACCAGATTTAATTTTTTTAGGAAGGTCTACTTGGCCTGGGTCACCAGTTATAATGAATTTTGCTTCAGGTCCCATTCTAGTAAGAAACATTTTCATCTGTGAATGTGTAGCATTTTGGGCTTCATCCAAAATAACAAAAGCATTATTCAGAGTCCTTCCTCTCATGAATGCCAGAGGCGAAATTTGAATTATTCCTCTTTCAAGATACGAATGAAGCTTTTCTGTTGGAATCATGTCATAAAGGGCATCGTATAGTGGTTGAATATATGGATCTAATTTATTTTTTATATCACCAGGTAAAAATCCCAAGTTTTCTCCTGCCTCCACAGCGGGTCTAGTTAATATAATTCTTTTAATTTTTTTTTCTTTTAGAGCTTTTACTGCTAACGCAACGCTAGTATAAGTTTTTCCGGTTCCTGCAGGACCTACTACGAACAACATGTCATATTTTTTTGATAATTCAACAATCCTAATTTGATTTTTGGTCTTAGCCCTAATTAAATTTCCCTTTACTCCATATGTGATTATCTCGTCTGTCTTGGGAATAAATTCAAAATTATTAGAATCTGAACTAAGAACTTCATCTAAAATATTAGAAGAAATATTATTGTATTTTATGTAATAGTTTATAAGTGAGTTAAATTTAATTTTAAAATTGTCTAACTCTGATTTATCACCGAAGGCTTTAACAAAAGACCCTCTAAATACTAATTTCAACTTAGGAAATGTTTCTTTTATTTTACTTAATGTTTGACCATTACCAAAAAAACTTTGAGGATTGATTTCCTTAAATTCAATTTTTATCTCGTTCAATTAAAATAAATTATTTTTCTAGTATTTGTAAGTTTGTAAGCAAATTAACGTTTTTCAAAATAAAAACTAAATTTAAATTAAATTCTTTATGTCAATAATTACTTTAACAACTGATTTTGGAACTAAAGATTATTTTGTTTCTGTAATAAAGGCTTCAATCTATAAGGAAATCCCTAGTGCTAATGTAATAGATATTTCAAATTCAATAAGTCCATTCAATCATTCTGAGGCCGCATATATTTTAAAAAATTCATATTCCGCATTCCCAAAAAAATCTATCCATATTGTCGGTGTTGATTCTGAATTTTCACCTGAAAATAAACATATGCTGATGAGCTTTGATGATCATTACTTTATAGGTGCTAACAATGGGATTTTTTCGTTATTGTTGGAAGGAAGAAAATATGACAAGTTAATAGAAATTAATATACACGAATTATCTGTTAGTTCATTTCCTGTGTTAGATGTATTTGTTAAGGTTGCAGGACACCTAAGCAGAAAAGGAAATATGGAGGTGGTTGGAATTGAAACTAAAAAATTAAAAGAAATAGTTAATGTTAATCCGGTGCTTAATGAATCCAAAACTCAATTAATTGGAAGTGTTATTTATATAGACAACTTTGGTAATGTAGTTACAAACATTAAAAAAAAATATTTTTTAGATGTACGTAAATCAAGAGATTTCATTATTTATGCAAACAGTGTAAAATTTCAAAAAGTTTATAACTCGTATTCCGAAGCTATTGATTTTGATATTCCTAAAATCAAAAGAGAAGAAGAAGGGAAAAAGATTGCAATTTGGAATTCAGCGGGATATTTAGAAATTGCAATATACAAGAGTAATCCTTCAAAGGTGGGAAGTGCAAACAGCTTATTTGGTCTAGAGTTTAGAACCACTATAACTGTTGAATTTTTATAAAACAAATAATTTTATACTATCGAAAATTCTATGAAAATTATAGTTTTTGTATAAAAACTTAATTTAGTAATTCACCCTTTTTTTTATAAAATATAATGGTAATAACTTTTTGCAACTAAGTTTTATTATCTATTTCATTAAACTTATATTTGATATAATATAATATTAATGAAATTTATAGTTTCAAGTCATATTCTTTTAAAAAAGTTACAAATACTTTTAGGCGTAGTTAATACAACAAATACTTTACCTATACTGGATAACTTTTTATTTCAAATAAATAAAAATTCTTTAAAAATTACATCTTCTGATTTGGAAACCACAATGTCAACTATTATAGAAATTGAATCGGAGAGTTCTGGGGAAATCGCTGTGCCAGCTAAATTATTAGTTGATGCTTTAAAGAACTTTGCTGAACAACCTCTTACATTTTCCACTCAAGAGGAAAGTGTTCTAGAGATAAATGCAAATGATGGCAAATATAGAATATCGTTTGTTCCAGCAGAAGAATTTCCAAAACCAATTGAAATAAAAGACTCTTCGTCAACTTCTCTAAGTGCTGGAATTCTTTCCAAAGCAATAAATTCTACTATTTTTGCCACTGGAAATGATGATTTAAGGCCGGTTATGAGTGGGGTTTTTTTTCAATTTAGTTCTGAAAATATAACTCTGGTTGGAACCGATGCACACAAACTAGTAAGATATGTAAGAAATGATATAACTTCCGATGGTAATTCTGAATTCATAATGCCTAAAAAAGCTTTGCAGGTTTTAAAAAATATTTTAAGTGACTTTGAAAATGATCTCTCAATAGAATTTAATGAAACTAATGCAAAATTTACATTTGAAAATTATACACTTAGCTGTAGATTGATAGAAGGGAAATATCCAAATTACGAAGCCGTTATACCAAAAGAAAATCCAAATAGACTTGTAATAGAAAGAGTTTTGTTACTCAATTCTGTAAGAAGAGTAGGTGTTTTTTCAAACAAAAGTACAAATCAAATTAAATTTAAAATTGCTGGGTCTGAAATGAATATTTCTGCTGAAGATTATGATTATAGTAACAAGGCCGAAGAGAGAGTTAGTTGCAATTATAATGGTGATGATATTGAGATAGGTTTTAATTCCAGGTTTTTAATTGATATGTTAAACAATTTGGATTGTAATGAAATTTGTTTGTCGATGTCACTCCCAAATAAAGCTGGGATAATAACTCCCAATAATAAAGATGATAATAATGAAGAAATAACTATGTTAATTATGCCAGTAATGCTTAATAGTGACTAAAGCGCTGGAATTGCTTGAGACATAGTTTTATAGGTTCCATTGTTAAGTTTTTCCCTAATTGATGAAAAGGCCTCCAGTGTAATTTCAATGTCTTTTATTGTGTGTGACGCAGTTGGTATTAATCTTAATAGTATCAGTCCTCTTGGAATAACTGGATAAACTACTATAGAACAAAAAATTCCATAATTCTCCCTTAAATCCTTAACCAACACCATAGCTTCAGGTATACTTCCTTTTAAATAAACAGGTGTTACACAGCTTTGGGTATTACCAATATCAAAACCTCTATTTTTAAGTCCCTCCTGAAGTGAATAAACATTTTCCCATAACCTCTTTTTAAATTCTGGTCTTGATTTCATCATTTCTATCCTTTTGATAATACCATAAACCAAAACACTTTGCAAGGATTTTGCAAACATTTGAGAACGCATATTGTATTTAAGGAAATCAATTACTTCTTTAGAACCCGCAATAAAAGCTCCAGTTGAAGCAATTGATTTTGCAAAAGTTGCAAAATATACATCAATTTGATCCTGAACACCTTGCTCATCACCTGTTCCAGATCCATTTTTTCCTAAAGTTCCAAAACCATGAGCATCATCAACTAAAAATCTAAATTTATATTTTTCTTTTAATTCAACTATTTCTTTTAACTTACCTTGCTCACCCCTCATTCCAAAAACACCTTCAGAAATAACCAAAATACCTCCATCACTATTATTTGCAACCTTAGATGCTCTAATAAGGTTTTTTTCTAAACTTTCTATGTCATTATGTCTATAAGTGAAACGTTTTCCTAAATGAAGTCTTACACCGTCAATAATACAGGCATGGGAGTCGTTATCATAAACTATAACATCATTTTTAGAGACTAGTGTGTCTATTGTAGATAATATACCCTGATATCCAAAATTCAAGACATATGATGACTCCTTGTTTACTAAATCAGAAAGAATTTTTTCTAACTTTTCATGTAATTCTGTGTGACCAGACATCATTCTTGCGCCCATGGGATGTGCTGAACCAAATTTCTGTGCTGCTTCTGAATCTATTTCTCTTACCTCAGGGTTATTAGCGAGTCCTAAGTAGTCATTAACACTCCAAGTAATAACTTCTTTACCATTAAACTTCATTCTATTAGAAATAGGTCCCTCTAATTTTGGAAAAACAAAATATCCTTCAGCGATTGAAGCCCATTTACCTAATGGCCCCTTATTTTCAATAATTCTTTGAAATAAATCTTTCATTTTTCTACGAATATATTTTAATTATTATATATATTCAACTTTAGACTGGTTTTCAAATAGACCATACTGATTAAATCCTTGTTCTAACATCCATTTTTCACTATAAATTTTACTAAGATATCTTGAACCATGATCTGGAAAAATAACAACCACACAACTTTCTTTAGAAAATTTATTTTTCTTATTTAATAATCTTATTGCCTCAAAGGCAGCACCAGAAGTGTAACCTACAAATATCCCTTCTTCCTTTGTGATTTTTCTAGCCATATAAGCGCTTTTTTCGTCAGTTACTTTTATAAATTCATCGATCAACTCAAAATTGGTTGTACTGGGTATATGATTTTTCCCTAATCCTTCAATTCTATATGGGTATATTTCATTAGGATCTAGTTCGTTAGTTTCATGATATTTTTTTAAAACAGAACCGTATGCATCAACACCAATTATTTTTACAGTAGGATTCATTTTTTTTAAATATTTTGCACAACCCGAAATAGTACCACCAGTACCACTGCACGCTACCAGATGAGTTATTTTGCCCTTAGTCTGCTTCCAAATCTCAGGGCCTGTGGTTTTATAATGAGCTTCTACATTTAATTCATTGAAATATTGATTTATATAAATAGAATTTTTAGTCTCATTTAATAATTTTTTTGCAACCTGATGATAAGACCTTGGGTCACCAGCTTTAACATTTGCTGGACACACATATACTTCTGCACCTAGCGCTCTTAACATATTAATTTTGTCATTTGAACATTTTGAGTTTACTGCTAAAACACACTTATAACCTTTAATTATTGCTACCATTGCTAAACTAAATCCTGTATTACCAGAGGTGGTCTCGATTATTGTAGATTCTTTAACGATTTTGCCCTGTTTCTCTAAATCCTCGATAATATGTAATGCAATTCTATCTTTATTTGAATGTCCAGGATTGAATGCTTCCCATTTTGCAAAATAAGTTCCTTTATAATTTGATGCAATTTTATTTAATTTAATTAGAGGAGTTTCTCCTATAAGCTTGAGCAAATTAGGATAAATTTCAGGATTTAAATTCATTTTAAACGGTATTAAAACGGTGCAAATTTAAATAATTTATTTTTTGTTCTCAAGTCCTAAAAGAAAAGCGTATTTCTTTGAGGTTTCTTTAAGAGAATTAAATCTTCCTGAAGAACCTCCGTGGCCAGCTTCCATATTTGTATCTAGATAAATTTTATTAATGTTATTAGAATTTAGCCTAAGTCTTGCAACCCATTTTGCAGGCTCCCAATATTGAACTTGGGAATCGTACAAACCGGATGTTATGAGTAAATTTGGGTAGGTTTGTTTTTTAATGTTATCATAAGGAGAATAAGATTTTATATATTCATAATATTTTTTATTTTTAGGATTTCCCCATTCATCAAATTCTCCAGTAGTTAAGGGTATACTTTCGTCTAGCATTGTCGTAACCACGTCAACAAAAGGAACTGCAGCAATTACACCTTTGTACAAATCTGGGGCTTCATTTACAACAAAACCCATAAGCAAACCACCAGCAGATCCCCCATAGGCATATAAATGTTCGGAAGATGTATAATTTTGATCTATTAAATAATTTGATACATCAATAAAATCAAAAAATGTATTTTTTTTGTTCAACATTTTACCATCATCATACCATTTTCTTCCTAAATACTCACTCCCCCTAATGTGGGCAATGGCATAAATAAAACCTCTATCCACCAAACTTAAAATATTAGATGAAAAAGATGGATCTATTGTAGACCCATAGGAACCATAGCCATATAATAATAATGGGGTATTCGAATTAATTTCAATATTTTTTTTAAATAAGATTGAAACAGGTATTTTTTTACCATCTCTGGAGTCAACCCAGATTCTTTTTGAAGTATATTTATTTATTTCAAAATCACCCAGTATTAGTTGCTCTTTAAGAACCTCTTTTTTTAAAGTATTCATATCTATTTGAATAATTTGACTTGGCTGAGTCATTGAAGAGAAAACATACCGAAGATAATTTGTATCAAACTCTAGGTTGGTTGAGGTGTAACTTGTATAAGTTTCACTATCCATATCTATTTCTATTGTATTTGAATCCTTCCAATTTCTAATAAATATTTTGGTAAGTCCGTTTATTCTCTCAGTTGTTACCCAAAAATTTTTAAACAAATCAATATCTTCTAGAAGCACATCTTCTCTATGCGGTAAAAAAGTTTTCCAATTTTGCTTTGAAGGATTTGATATTGGAACAACATCAATTTTAAAATTTTTTGCATTGTCAGCATTTGAGTATATATAGAAATTATTTTTAAAATGTGAAATACTATATTCTAATCCCTCTATTCTTGTTTGAACGAATTTAAAGTCGTCAAGAGGTTTGGACGCGTCCAAAAACTGATATTCAGTAGTAAGGGAGCTAAATGATCCAATAAAAATATAAGAATCTGATTTTGATTTACTCACAAAAGTATTAAATGTACTATCTTTTTCCCTATAAATTAGCTTATCCGAATCCTTGCCCTGAATTATTGATTGTCTAAAAACACTCTCTGCTCTTAATGTTTTTGAATTCTTTTTAGTATAAAAAATATGTTCATTATCATTAGCCCAAACACCATACCCAGTTGTGTTTTTTATGTGTGTGTTTAATAACTCTCCGGATTCTAGATCTTTTATCATAAGGGTATATTTGCGCCTTGATAAAGTGTCAACACCAAATACAACTTTTTTATTATCAGGGCTTATATTAATCCCAACTAACTTAAAATAATCATAATCCTTTGCAAGTTTATTACAGTCAAATAAAATTTCTTCAGTGGCAGACAGATTTTCTTTTTTTCTAGTATAAATAGGGTATTGTTTGTTTTTTTCATAGCGAGTTATATACCAGTAACCATTATAGAAATAAGGTGCAGAAGAGTCATCCTCTTTTATTTTACTCCTCATTTCAGTGAATAACTTATTTTCTAAACTTTTTAGATGCTTAGTTGAGTTTTTATAATAATCATTTTCTCTTTCCAAATAGTCAATAACTTCTGGGTCATCTGGATTATTAAGCCAATAAAATTCATCAACTCTAATATCATTATGGATTTTATGCTGATATTCCTTTATTTCAGCTTTTGGTGGATCAGATTCTTGTTCTTGATTCATTATTTTTTTTTCAGTACAACCAAATAGTAATATAAAAATCACAAAAGTTGCAATATTATAAATTCTATTATCCATTAGCAATTTGAATTAACATAACTTTTTAAGTGATTCCAAAACATATTCATGTTGTTTTTCAGTATAGTCTCTGTGAGTAACCATTCTTAGCTTTTGTTTATCCATATTTATAATTTTTATTTTCAAATTGTTCATTTTTTTAATAAAATGGTTTTTTAAATTTTCTTTTTCAAATTCAAAAATAATAATATTAGTTTCAACTGGATAAATCTTTTTTACTCCCCTTACTTCTATTAGTGTTTTGGACAATTCTTTTGCTTTTCTATGATCTTCTTGTAATCTTTCCCAATTATTTTCTATACCATAAATTGCTGCAGCTGCAAGATAACCTGATTGTCTCATCCCACCACCTAAAATTTTTCTAACTCTAAGTGCTTTTTCATAATTTTTTTTTGAGCAAATAAGTGCAGACCCAACTGGTGCTCCCAAACCCTTGCTAAAACAAACTGATATTGTGTCGAACATTCCACCATAGTCAGAGGGTTTTGAATCCGTTGCAATCATTGCATTCCACAATCTTGCTCCATCTAAATGAATTGGAAAACCATATTTATTACAAATTTTATTTATTTTTTTTAATTCTCTTATATCGTAACATGCTCCCCCACCCTTGTTTGTGGTATTTTCAATTGAAACTAATGATGTTCTTGGCGAGTGATAAAAATCACTTGGATTTATTTTTTCTTCAACTTGTTCAGCATTAATTCTACCTCTGTCTCCCTCAATTAAAGAACAGGAAACACCACTATTAAAACTTACACCACCTCCTTCATAATTAAAAATATGAGAGAAATGATCACATATTAATTGATCGCCTGGCTGTGTGTGAATTTTTATAGCCGTTTGATTTGCCATAGTTCCGGAGGGAAAATAAAGCGCAGATTCTTTACCAAATAACTTACATAGCATTAACTCTAGTTTATTTACAGTTGGATCTTCCTTAAAAACATCATCACCTACTTCAGCACTTAACATATAGTCAATCATTTTACTATCTGGTTTTGTGACTGTATCACTTATTAAATTGACATATGTTTTCATCTATTCACAACTAAGAGTTTGACCAATAGGAGACCCATCTGGAATTTTTAATTTCGATTTGGATTCAAACTGTAATTTACCTTCGAAAAATCGTTTTAAGATAAACTTAAAATAATCATTTTGTTTATTGTCAAAATTTTCAAAAAAGGTATTTAACTCATGAAGTTTATTCAATACAATTGATTTAACTTCAACTGGAGAATTTTTGTCTTCAAATAAATCGATTATTTTAAAAATTAAATTATCACGTATAGTTAAGTCTATTTGCTCAACATTATCTTTAGTTGTGGTTTTAAAAAATTTATTGATTATAAAATCTAAACTTTCATTTAATCCAAGCTGGTTTTTATAGTAAACTTTCTGCTGTGCAAGTCTGGTTGCTCTTTCTGAATTTAAAATAAAGGAGAAAATTAGGTCACTTAAAGAATTTACTGGACTTAATAAGTCAAAAGTTGGTCCAGTAAACCCTGAAAAACTTTCACGAGATTTACTCGATCCAAATGCAAAAGGTGGTAAAAACTCTAGTATTTTTTTTGGAATTATTACATGATTTTGGTTTAATGATTCACATAATGCGTTAAGGGCATCTCTTTGAATAACTTCATTTACAGGTGAAACTTTTTCATTTGATATGCCTTTTACTGAATAATTAAAGTTTTGTCCACCAATTAGTTTTGAAACAGCTTCAATTTGGTATCTATGAAGAAAGTATATTGGAACAAGCCTGTCTCTAAGTATTGAAATTGGATCACCTTTTTTTAGTTGGTGCATTGAAAAATTATCCATTGCGACTTTTCTCACTTTGAGTAAGTGGTTAAACTCTTTTATAGGGTTTGAACCATTATCCCAAAGATGAGCATTCGGGTGGGCTCCACCTATGGGTCTCGCATCTTTGTCGGTTATAAACCTCTGACCCTTACTATAACTATCATTTAAAATTTTATTTAATTGATTTTGTTCATTTTGTTCTGTTGGAAAATCTTGGTAAGAGTAAAGTACGGATGTTTTATCCCATTCACCAATTCCTTCATCGTAAGCATTATCAAGTTTAATTTCACCATTTACAAGTTCAATTAATGGGTGTGGATAATCCATAACTGACTCCCTATTATTAACACTTGACGCAAAGTTGTGTGCAAAGCCAAGTGTGTGACCAATTTCGTGGGCAGATAATTGTTTAATTCGATTAATTGACATATTCAACATTTCTATATCATTTTCATCAGTATATTTATATGGATCTTTTGACAGAGATTGTGCAATCATAAAATCCTGACGTATTCTTAAACTTCCTAAACTAACATGTCCCTTTATGATTTCTCCTGTCCTAGGATCTACAACACTTGATCCATAACTCCACCCTCGGGTTGATCTGTGAATCCACTGAATTACATTATATCTTACATCAAGGGGATCAACGTTTTCTGGCAAAATTTCTATCCTGAAAGCATTTTTATATCCGGCATTTTCAAATGCTTCGTTCCACCACATTCCTCCTTCTATGAGGGCAGATCTCACAGGTTCGGGTGTCCCGTTATCTAAATAGTAAATTATGGGTTCAATAGCTTCGCTTATACTCTCAGAGGGGTTTTTCTT
>CEVS01185908.1_pt1 | contig 29153 bp, 18 predicted proteins | sample 361571 | NCBI WGS metagenome assembly CEVS01 (sample SAMEA2623850, study PRJEB7988) | marine metagenome | isolation source: saline water (ENVO:00002010), including | reverse complement strand
CAACCAGCAGCATGGTTCAACTTTGATCCAGACGGTTGTGTATACTGTGCAGACATAGAGACAGCATACCGTATCTGCCATTCAATCTTTGGCGGTGGTGATCAAATGATCTGGAAGATGACAGCAGGTGATCCGATCAAGTGGGTCAGAGTAGACGAAGACGAAAGCATTGACGCTGCCATGGAAGCAGCACGCTAATGACACAGGGGGCAGTAAAATGCCCCTTCTTAATGCGGGTTGGGACTCCTAGGCATCGCTAACCTACAAAAGTATCCAGACGACCGATAAATATATTTGGAAAGTCACTTTACTAAACCTTCAATATCAAAAAATTTCCCGTGGAAAAAAATGACCCAAGAACCTGGAGCTACGAAGACGCTCTCAACAATTTTGATGAATTCTGCAACTATTTCGACGCAGCAAGTAGTAGCGCTGCAGAACGAACTTCTCGCCCTACGCACCCGAGTGGAACAGCAGGAGATCGAATTAATGAGATTGAAAAAGATGCAACTGTATTACCGTCCCCCGAACGCGAAAGAACATTTGAAGTTGACCGAGGCATTGAATCAGATCTGGGAGAAGGTTTTCCAGAATGATGAGTTAATGAAATACATAGAAGGAGATTCCTTTATTAAGAGTAAAGGTATTCCATCACCCGAGGATATAGGATAATGGCTGGAGCAATCGCAGTTTATCGCCCTGGAGCATCAGATACTGGTGGAGCAGGTGTTTGTAATACACCCCCAACACCTCTTGCCCCCATACCACCAAATCCAAAATATTTAATTGGAGGTGTTCCTCCTGTATTAGAAGGAGACACCATGACTCCTGCACCTGGAACTACACCTGGAGGTACTCCTTGCACTACTCCTCGTATTGCAGTTTCCTCGAGTGCAAAAGTTCGCTTTGGTGGTCGAAGGGTTTGCTTTGTTGGAGATCCCCTTAATGCAGCAACAGGACTTATGATTGGTCCTTCTGCAGCATCACCAAAAGTTTTTGCAGTATAATTGATTTTGTGATATAATATCATTGAGTAACACGACCTCTTTGATTGAAAGCAATCTGTCATCTCGAAGACTAGCGGATAAGTAAATGTGTTGCTCACTTTTCTATAGAGATAATACAATATGGCAGTTAGATTTTCATCGGGTATTGCGACAATTGAAGCGCAACCAAAGAAGACACGTCAAGGAAACGGTAAGCATACTAAATACAGTGCAAGCTCCCGTAATGGGAAGCGTAAACCATATCGAGGACAAGGCAAATGACCGAGTTTAATTATACTGTTGGGAAACCAAAGAACTTACAGTATCGTAGTGACTGGGACACAGATAATGATGGAAACATTGATAAGGAAGAAAGAGAGGCAGCAGCTAGCGCCGAAAGCTCTGAATAGTCTGTATGATTGCACTTACCATAATAGTCGTGCTCATAGTTGGAACTGGAGCACTTATAAGATACTTTGATCCGCATTAGAAATGGATGTATTTAGAATACCTGAGTTTCTCTCCGAAGGGGAAGCATCTATATGTTATGAGAGGGTATTAGAAAGAGAAGATGAACTGATGGCGTTAGGGGAACATAATTACCCTAGCGTCAAGGGAGATAAGTTAACTGGACGTTACCAGTATTATAATGCGTTGCAGGATGAGGTCGTCGGACCGATTATACTTCCGAAGTATCTTGTTCTGTTTGGTAGAGGGAAATGGTTACAAGCATGGTTCAATGCTTTCCGAAAAGGAGATCGAATTGAACCACATAAGCATTTTGATCGAAGAGATCCATTACAAGTGAATATGCATCCCTTTACGTCATGTAATTTATACCTAGGTGGCGATACCAGCAGTGGTACCATATATGAAGGTAAGACTTATGAGAATCACGTTGGTGAGTTGTTGATCTTTCATGCAGGTATCTCTCACTGGACTGAATCATATGAAGGAGACGATGTAAGAGTGACGATGGCGACTGATATACATGTTCGCAAGAATAACCCCGTGATGTTTAAATTGAAATGATTATTGATATCTTTCCAACCCAAATTATATGCTTTAACTTCAACAAGCATAGCAAGTATTTTTTTAGAGACCCAGGAAAGGTAGATAACACACCTGCAGGGTGGAAGTGTAAGGTGAATAGCACATTTCCTCATATTCCTGACGATGACTCCTTTGTGACGACAGAAGTGCGTGATCGTTTGAAGATAGATATAGAGAATGCATGTAATACTGAACTTGCTCGAGAAGGATTGCTTCCTTGTAACATTTGTACGTTCTGGTATAACATGTATCATGACGATCAGTCTCAGGAGAGGCATGATCACATGGATGGAAGACGTCCAGTGTTTCTGAGTGGTGTTTACTACAGTAAGAACCCGACTCCGACAACTTTCTATCCAATCTCAACACATTTCCGTTCAATCAGGTATCGTGGTATTGAGAGAAGTGGAATTCGTGAGTCAATGTATGACTTATACCATTTTCACCCAACTGAAGGGCAAATCATTCTGTTTCCTCCTTATTTGGAGCATGAAGTCCTCAATCGACAGGAACATCAGAAACCAAAGGGTCGATTAACATTTTCATTTAATTTAGTATTAGCATAATGCGTAATTTCTTTGAGGTCAATCCAAATCAACTCATTCAGTATGGAATGTTAGAGGATTCTCCATATTGTGTAATAGATAACTTCTTTCAGAATCCTGATGATGTGATTACGCTTTTACATCACGTTGCACCAAACTTTCATAAAGAGAGTGGTAACAGTAATACATCATTGAATCAATACGAAGGACCAAAGGAGGAAGATCGTAGTCATATCAAGAACTATAACGGTGAGCACTTTAAAGACATGCGTCACGAGTTCTACAGTGATATGATTCTCCCTACTTATGAACATCTGTTTCATGTATTAAAGTATATGGGTGTACATCAAATTCCCATGGATCGTAGAGCAGTTCTTTCAAATTGTTTTACAATGAGTCGAAATCCTTTTAATGACTTTGAGAATAACTATTGGTGGCCACATCGTGATCACGGGTATTCCGCGTTAGTATATTTGAATCATAATGATAATACGGGCACAAATGTCTACAAATGTTTGGAACCTGATTATGAGGATGATGTAAGAGAGCATGAGGAACCATGGCGTCCAAAAGAGAGATATGAGAAGTTAATGAACTTTGATGCAGAATTTAATCGTTGTATTGTATTTGATGCGCAAAGGTATCATCATGGTATGCATGTTGAGGATTGGAGGTTTGAAGATACCAATGATAATGATACTCGAATGAATGTCGGGTTCTTTTTCCATGATGCTCCTAAGAGGGATAAATAGTAGAAAAGCAATGGTAATTAAAGTGGACAAAAGTGAAGAGTTTAAAAAGAGTGGGAAGAAACTCATCTCAGAATACGAAGGTGAGAAATGGTTAGAAGAACTTAAGAAGGAAAAAGAGGTTCCGCAACACTTGGCGGAATAACGCTAAATAAAGTGATACTAGCAATCACTTAATGCCTTCGACTGTACCGTTTAAAGATCTTTCTCTTTCTTTCGCCAAAAATAAGGTCACTGATGACCTTTTGGTAAAGAAGGAAGATGCTGCAGTAAAACAGGCAATTTTAAATTTATTACTAACTGAAAAAGGCGAAAGATTATACGATGCTCAATATGGATCTGATCTTAAGAGTCATTTATTTGAACCTCTAGATTTTGGTACTGCTGGTAGTATTAAAGATAATATTATTAGGACAATAGATACTTACGAACCAAGAGTCTCTGTAGAGAGATGCTTAGTCGAACCTAATTTTGATGCTAATGGTTTTGACGTGCGACTTGACTTTCTAGTTTTAAGTCGTGCTGATATACCAGCAATATCCATAGAATTCTTTTTAAATCGTAGTCAGTAATGCCTTATACTCAACTTGCGAATCTAGACTTCGCAGACATCAAATCATCTCTAGTTGACTATCTTAGAGCGAACAGTGATTTCACTGATTACGACTTTGAAGGATCAACTATGAGCACAATGCTAGATGTACTAGCATACAATACCTATTACACTGCGTTCAATACGAACATGGTGATCAATGAGATGTTCTTGGACTCTGCATCTCTCAGGGACAACGTAATATCATTAGCGAAACAGATTGGATATCGACCTAGGTCTACTACTGCACCTATTGCTAAGTTAGATTTCTCTTTAACGTATCAAGGAGGAGGAACAGCACCTAGTACAGTTTTACTACAAAGAGGAACTGGTTTTAGTACAGCATTTGATGATGCTATCTATCAGTTTGTAGTAATTGATGATCACGAAGCACCTCTTAGTGGTAACGTTGCTAATTTTGGTGTAGTTGATGCTTATGAAGGAAATTTAATTAAGCAATCGTTTACAATTAATACTGGACTTAAAAAACAGAAGTTTATTCTTAATAATCCTGGTCTTGATACATCTACAATCAGAATTAGAGTATATGAAACTGAGAGTAGTACATCTTATGAGACATATGACGTTGCAGAGAATATTTTAGACTTGGATGGAACTTCTAAGGTTTTCTTTGTTGAAGAAGGTCTTGATGAACAATACGAGGTATTCTTTGGTGATGGAGTATATGGTAAGAAATTATTACACAATAATTTTGTAGAAGTTACTTATGTTGTGACTGATGGTGAAGATGCAAACGGTGCTAAGACATTTACATTTTCTGGTATAGTAACAAATAAGTCAGGATCACAGTTTCAGTTTACTCCAACCGTAACAACCTCTGCAGAGGCACAAGGAGGTGCTGCAATTGAGTCTGTGTCTTCTATTAAGTATTCTGCTCCTAAAACATTTGCTGCTCAAGACAGGGCAGTTACAAGCGATGATTACGCATCTGTAATTAGAAAGGTATATCCAGCAACCTCAGACATTATTACATTTGGTGGAGAGCAAGATGATCCTCCTGAGTTTGGTAAAGTTAAGATTGCTATCAAACCAAAGGTAGGAAGTTTTCTATCTTCATATACAAAACAAAGCATTAAAAATAAATTGAAGGATTATGTGATTGCATCAGTTACACCTGAGATAATTGACCCTTCTATTCTATACATTGAACTAAACTCTACTGTAAGTTACAATTCTTCTAAGACTACTGAGACTAAATCTGAGATTAGTAAAAAAGTTACAACAGCAGTCGATGAATATACTGCATCTAGTCAAACTGAGAAGTTTAACGGTAGATTCCGTCATTCTAGATATGCTGCAGTGATTGATGGTGCAGATTCTTCAATTACATCAAATGTAACAAATGTTACATTAAGAAAAGACTTCTATCCAACACTCAACTCTACGTTCTACTATGAGTTGTGTTTTTTAAATGAGTTTAAAACTTCTTGTGATAATTCAGTCATGAAGTCTACTGGATTTGTTGTTTCTGAATACCCAACATTTACCGTGTATTTGGAAGACGATACATTTGGTAAAATTGACCTATATAGACTGAATTCTCTAACTGGTGAAAAGGTATACGTACAGAAAGAAGTCGGTGAAATTAATTATGCTAAAGGTGAAATTCAACTGTACAACTTAACCATTATCTCAGGTAGTTATTCTGATAACAAAATTGAAATTCGTGTAGAACCTGCATCTAAGGATGTAAATGCTATGCGTGAAGTTTATCTTGATGTTGATATCTCAAAGTCCAACTTTAATGCTGTTGCAGAATGAACTTAAAGTCTAGAAATATATCATATCTGATTGAAAGTCAGTTACCTAATTTCATTGTAGAGGATTATCAGTTATTTGGTAGTTTTCTTAAGTCTTACTATGGGCAACAGGAAGTAAGAGGTGGTATTCTAGACATTATTAATAATCTGTCTACTTATCGTGATATTAACTTTTATGATAAGTCAGTATTTGCTACAACAACTCTATCATCTGCTATTAGCAATTCACAGACTAGTATAAATGTACTATCCACAGAAGGGTATCCTGATCAAGGACTAGTAAAAATTGATGATGAGATTATTTTTTATACGTCGAAGACTGAGACATCTCTAGATGGTCTAAGACGAGGTGTACATGGCAATATAAAACTTGGAGACCTATACAATACATCTAATTTTGTTTCTACGGTAGCGGACAATCATGCTGTAGATTCACCAGTACAAAATTTAAGCAATTTGTTCTTATATAGTCTGATTCAAGGATTTGAGTCAGAATATCTTGCAGGGATTCCAGAAAAGTATCTAAGAGGTGAGATTGATAAAAGAACTCTTATCAAGAACATTGGATCTTTCTATAAAGCAAAAGGTACAAAGCGTTCTATACAGTTCCTATTCAACGCTCTAATCAATAGTGGTGATACAGATGTTTACTATCCAAAAGAAACTACACTAAAAGCATCTGAATCTGATTGGACTAACGTTTATTCTCTTAGAGTTGCTGCTCTAAGTGGAAACCCAGAAGATGTGATTGGTCAAACTATTACAGAAGGTAATGCATCTGCTGTTGTTGAGAATGTTATCAAAGAGCAGGTTGTAGATGGTGTACAGATGTGGGATGTGATTCTCAATAGAGAAACAATCAATAATACATTCTCTCTTGCTAATAAAACTACTCTAACAAAAATTATTTCTACTTCAGATACTGTTGGTGATACTATTGAAGTAGATTCAACATTTGATTGGGATAAAGAAGGATCTTTTTATATTAATAACGAACTTATTAATTATGCATCAAAAACTGCTAGAAAGTTTGTTATTAAGAATAGATCTCTTTCTACTGCACATGCTGTTAGTTCAAGAATTTATAGTAATACAGTAATTAAATCTGGTGATGTATCTTTAATACCTTTAGGTGTTGTATACAACTTAATTCCTAAAACATCTACACCATATGGTATTGAGAATGAAGTAATCAATGTAGAGAAATCTGGTTTTGATACTGTAGATCCTATCATTAAGACATCTAGTAATACTATTAGATGGAAGTTTCCTATTTCAACTGATGTTGTACAAAGTGGAGATACTAGAACTACTAATGCTAATACTAAGACAATCCCTGGTATCACTGAGATTTTTGAGGATGATAATAATTACTATATCTGCTCTAGCGGATTCCCTGTAGGAAGAACTGTATTCTTCAATCAAACTATTCCTGCTAGTGATACTCCAGTAGACCAACCCTTATTGAGAACCATTCGCAAGTCTCCTGAGACTACAACTGAGACTTATGAGACAAGTAGAAAAGATGTTGGTATTTTTATTGATGGTGTACTAGCATATAGCCATAAACATGAGGACAGTGTACTCACAGGACCTATTACTTCTATTAAGGTAGACAATCAAGGAACTGGATATACTAGACCTCCATTTGTTCTAGTTAATAATACACCATACTTAGCAACAGCTAATATGTCTGGTTTAGTTGTAGAGTCTGTAACAATTGATACACCTGGTAGTTACACAACAGCACCTACTGTAGATATTGTATCTGGTAGAAATGCTGTATTGAATGCTGTTGTAACTGCGGGTGAAATTACAAGCATTACAATTACAGATCCTGGTGAATATTATTCTGCTCCTCCTACAATTAGAATTACTGATAGAAAGGGTAGAGGTAGATTTGCAGACTATCATGCAACAGTGTCTGCTACTGGACAGATTACAGAGTTAGTTAAAACTAATGGTGGTTCTTTTTATACTGCTGGTGAAGTTCTAATTGAAATAATTCCATCTGGATCTGCTGCAACAGCAACAGCATCTATTTTTGAATGGATCAAGAACAGATATGAAACTGTAGGTAATGATAAAGATACAGAGTATGGATTTTCATTCTTAAATTCTAGAGGGTTTAGAAATTATGGTGTAGTTGCATATCCACCTTCTTTAAAGACTAGTCTCAATGATACTAGTTCTAATCATTCTCCTATTATTGGTTTTGCTTATGATGGTAATCCAATCTACGGTCCTTATGGTTACACTGATCCAGTTGATAACACTTCTGCAATTAAAAGGATTGAATCTGGTTTCAGGAAGAGAACTACACGTTCCAATGGACCTTCTGTTGTAACTTATCCTTTAGGTTCTTTTATTCAGGATTACTACTATGCAGATAGACTTGGTGATGTTGATAGAAACAATGGTAGATTTTGTGTAACACCAGAATATCCTAATGGTGTCTATGCATACTTTGCTACTGAAGATGTTAATGGAGATCCTGCATATCCTTATTTGTTAGGTGATAATTTTTACAGTCTTCCATTATCAGCAAATTATAATGAGTTTCAAACTCATGCTGATTTACCAGAGGCATCTATTAGAATTAGAAGATCTAATACCCCTGATAACGGTCTTGTAACAAGAGCAAAAACAAAAGATGTATCAACAGGTAGTGTAGAGTCTTTCAGTGTATACGGGTCTTCTAGTAACCTCTCAGTAGGTAGTACAGTTGTACTAGATAATACTGATACTAATGGTCGTGATGCTAGAGGATCTATTTCACAGATCAAAGGAAAAACTGTTTCTACTATACAAGCAACTAACGAAGAAGTTGCTTCTCAAAAAGTTGCTACATTACAAATCACAGAGAATTGTTACATATTTGATGGAGATACAATCAGTCAACCATCATCAGGTGTTTCTGGTACTGCTGTTGGTGATGTATTAGATGCTAAGTTTATTGTACTTAAAAATATTGTCGGTGGAACATTTGACTCTACTGGTTTATTTGATTCATCTACAGTATCATTAAATATTGTTCTTAATACAAACGCTACCTTTACTAAAGGTGCAATTTTAGAATACACTGATGGAACTACTGTTATTGCTACTGGAGAAGTAATTGAAACTACTGATAGAAGAAACTCTGTAAAGGTCAAAGTATTAACTGGCACATTCACTATCACATCAAGTTATTATTTAAGAAGTAACAACTTACTCAACACTATTGGTGCTGAGATTCTATCTACACAAAGTTTGAGCACAGGACTAGTTCCTTTTAAAGTAGATACTAAAGTTGCTCTAGTAACAACATCAACTAATCACGATCTTTCCATTGGAAATTTAGTTACTGTTAAGATTGATCCAGATGATAGTCTTACTACAAAAAATTATTATGTACAACTAGGTGCTATACAAGAAATTGATATCATTCCATTATCATTCACTACTAAAATTAATGATCAGGGTATTGGTAGGTTTACTATTCAAAATAGTGGTGCTGATTATCAAGCAAGCAACACTGTTGCTGCAGTAGCACTGTCTGGTGGATCTGGAACTGGTGCAACAGCAAACATCACTACAAATTCAGATGGTAAAGTTAGTACAATTGTACTAGTTGATAAAGGAACTGGTTATAAACTAGGAGACATTCTTTCAGTGCCTGATGTTGCTCTATCTAAGAGTGGTAGTGCTCCTGCAGATTCTCAAGATGTTCAGATTAGAATAGAGCATATTGGTTTTGGTGCTGGAGAGAATCTTTTAACTGTACTTGACGTATCTAATATTGCAGATAACGATTATCTCAGTATTGGTGATGAAATATTACAAGTTACTGATGTTAGAGAGACAACAAAACAATTAGTAGTAACCAGAGGACAAAAAGGAACAACTGCACAAGATCATTATCATAATGTAGATGTATCTCTAAATGTTCCTGATTACAGATTTACTGTAGGAGACAGTATTCCTATTACTGGTAATAGTACATTAGATCCTGTTGTTGTATCTTACAGCAATGGTAAACTAGTTGTTGAGCATAATCAAAACTTCTTTACTACTGGAACATATGATGATTATAAAGTTGGTCTAGGTGCTAGTTTCTTTGATACTAGTGTTCCTAAAAAACTAGTAAAACTAGAACAAGTATCTGATTACATTATAGTTACAAAGATTTCTGAAAATGCAAATGGACCTTATCAGATCTCTCCTAATATTCAGTTCCAAGATCATTATCAGTATAAGTTTGATTTAAGTCATTTTACAAACGTACATTCTGAGTTTTTAATCTCTCCAAGTAAGTCTGATAATATTATTGCTCCAGAACTCGTTAGACAAGGAACTCCAGGTACTGCAAACGCATGTCTATACGCTAAGTTTGGATATGGTCCTAGATTAGGAACAGTCAATCTAGCAGGAACTTTAACAGATAGAAAAGAACAGTTATATCAAAGATATTATTATAAGTCTATTGTTACTACAACATCTGCTGGTATACAGTCTATTAGAATTGGTCCTACTAGTGTAATTAGAGATGAAGACAACTATGTAGAGATTGTACAAGATCCTCTACAAGGTCAACATGAAGTTGTATTTGTTACACCTACACAATTTGTATACTCAATGGATACTTTGCCTAGATGGTATGGTACAGGAAGTATATCATACACCACATCTGGTGTAAACGCAGTTGGTGAGGTTGCTGAAGTTTCTGTTGCTAATTTAGGAACTGGATACAAGAAAGTTCCAGCAGTTCTTGGTGCTGCTATGAGAGCATTAGATGAAGCACATGTAACAGCACAATGGGATTCTGTAAACAAAAATATTGCTGGAGTTACTATCAATACTATTGGTAGAAATTATTCTATACCAAAAGTTATTGTTACTGATGGTGACGGTGCTGAGGTAGTATTTGATATTTTAAAAACATCAGCAAATGGTCTCGCTAATGTTGTTGTTACAAATAAAGGTAAAAATTATACTTACAAACCAACATTAAAAGTTATTGAGAGTGATCTTCGTGTATATGCAAAATCAAATTCTATTGGTGTTACTAAAAATGTAGAAATTGAATTTAGTGGATCAGGTCTTTGGAATGATTCTTCTTTACAGAGAAGACATTCTTCTAGTATTGCATTAATTTTAAATACTACTGATGACTTCCTATCAGGTGAGCAAATCACACAAGGATCTACAACAGGTATTGTTTCTAACAAAGGGTGGAGAAAAGGTTCAAACGTTCTCAAGGTCAAAATTTTAACAGGTGAATTCGTCAAAGGCGCTGCTATCACTGGTGTTTCTAGTGGTAGTATAGGTGCCATCGACGACATACTTGAAACAGAATTCACAGTTGACACACGTTCATATTTCGATAACTTAGGTAAGTTTGGTTCTGATAAAGGTAAGGTTGGTGTTAAGACTCATAAAGTTGCAGATAATAATTTCTATCAAGACTATTCATATGTTATTGAATCTACAACTGGTATTAATAATTGGAGAGATCTAATTAAAGATTCTGTTCACCCAGCAGGATTTAAGATGTTTGGTGAATTGAATCTTGATATAAGTGCATCTGTTCGTATTAATGATAATACTAACACTGGTCAAGTATCACAACTTAATCTATGGAATGAAAATGAGAACAATACAAGTGTTACTAATACTACTAGACAGATAGTTAATACTATCAATCTTAACAAAGACATTAATATTCTTCGTGGTGCTGGTTCTGTTGTTGAACAAGCATTCGATGCAAGGGGACTAACTGCTAAAGAAATTATATTAGAACCAGCATTTGATGGTATCTTTGATTTTATGGGATTACAACGAGGAACTAGAGACTTTGTAATCAAAGATAAGAAGACTGGTCAATCAGTTTCTCCTTATAATGCAATGGCGTTGACTATTACCTTAGATGGTGTTCTTCAGGAACCTGAAGTTGCATACACTATATCAGGTGATACACTTCGTTTTGCTAAAGCACCACTTGGTCCACGCACTGAAAACAATGCAACTATTCCTGCTCAAAAATTTATTGGTAGACAATTTGAATATAAAGACGCTGCTAAGAATGGACAATATCTAAAGAAGGTACGTCAGATCTTCCAGAAAGAAGGAACTTGGATTGATGCTGCTAATCAACTAAGATTTAATAGAGCATTCATTCAAGAAGAAGCAATTGGATATGCAAAAGCAACTTACCCATCAGTATCATGGAATACTTTAGAAACTAAGTGTGTTAGAGACATTGGTCTCATTGTAGACTCATTTGAGCATGATTTGAGATACGGTGGAAACCAAAAAACTGTAGAGGCAGCAGAGTCTTATTATAATAATGGTGCTCTAGCATATATCAATGCACAACTAACAGAGAGTCTAGCAACTTACAAGTATACAATGAATCTATGTGTTGCAGCAATGCGTAATTGGGACATCTCATTACAAAATTGCACAGTAACACCTGGATCAGATGTTATTACATTACCTTCTATGTTAGGTATCTGTATAGGAATGAATGTTTCTAGTGGTGGTCAGTTTGATCAACCAACAATTATTACAGAAATTTTATCTGGTAATCAAGTTAGAGTCAGTAGGTCAGCAAACTCTAATTACAGTGGACAAACTATTAGTACTGTAGTCACCACTACAGGTCAAACTAACTATGGTCCAACTCAAGTTACCAATACTGGTACATTAAATGTTGGTGTTGGATCTACTGTTACAATCTACAATACTGTTAATAACATTAATCAGGTAACATTCTCATTCAGTAGAATCAATAACGGTACCTATATGGATGCTGCACGTTTGATTGAGAAGAATAGATCTTATATTACAGAAGAAACTATTGGGTGGACAAAACAAACTTATCCTAATCTTTCTATTCCTGATGAAGATAAGTGTGTTAGAGACACTGGTATCTTAGTTGATGCATTCGTATATCATCTAAGATATGGTGGAAACTTTAAGGTTGTAGATTTTGCTGAGTTTTACTTTAAGAAGAGTCAACTAGCATACATCTCATCTGAAAAGGCAGAAAGTATTGCAGCATATAAGTATGCAACTGATCTCATGGTTCTCGCTATGAGACAGAACCTACCTACAGGTCAACATACTATATTTGTACCATTTACTGATACAACTGTACTACCCGATCCAAATGGATCTTTTGCAGCACAGTGTGCTGACGTTGAGCAGTCTCTTAAGTCTTACATTGATATTGTAGAAGAGATATTACTCAAAGGTCCTTATATTATTGAGAAGACTCCAGACAATAATCAGAGAACTGGTAACTGGGCAACTTCTAGAACATTCTCTAATCTTAATATCCTTCCAGGCAACTATGATGGTGGTCCTGGGTTGTTTGCAGAATGTAGTGATGTTCAGTCTGCACTTGACTCTTTATATTCTAACATAGAGACAGTATTGAATGGTGGTACTGCTACTAAATCTCTACCTGATTATTTCAATGGAGAAAACGTTGAATTTGAATTGTATTACAATGATAATACTATTGTTAATACATCTGCAAAAGAAGATTTATTTGTAGTTATTAATGGCGTATTCCAAAACGCAAAATATGATGATACTTTCCCAAGAGTTAATGCTTATAGCATCAAGAGAGTAGATGGATCAGATCCAGATAGAATTGTTTTTGCAGAAGCACCTAAGTGGGAACAAGAACTAAACACTTTAACTGTACAGGAACCTCTAGCAGTTGAGAAATTCTATGCACATAATGTTGGAAGATATTTACGTCTACAAATTGATGAGAATAATCTTAATGGTAAAGCACGAGGACCATTTATTATGAAAGATGAAGAGACTAAAGATGCTGTTGTTGTTGATGATGATAGATTCCTTTTAGTATTTGTTGATGGTGTCTTACAAGAGAGAGAAAAAGCATACAGTATTAATGAATCTAGTATTACATTCTCTAAAGGTCCAAGAGCAGGACAAAGTGTTGATATGATGTTATTAGTTGGAGATAATCAAGATCAATTACTCGATGCATTTAATGTTGATACTGATTCATTCTATAATGAAGTTACTGTTTCTATTACTGGTACCGATCAATATAGTACATTTGTATCACTTATTAATGGTAGGGACAATGCTCCTGTATATCAGAAGTTCAACATAGGACAACCAAATGTGATAACTAAGACTATTGGTGAGGTTAAATATTGGGAAACAACATCTACTGGATGGAAGTTTGTAATGCTCACTAGTATGAACCCTGAGATTGACTTGACGGAACCGTTGAGAATTTCTAAGGGGTTAGATTTTGGTGGAGCATTTGATTTGCTTGACTTGTCTAGCGCAACTGCAACAATTACATACAACGATAGAGATGACAGACGATATCTTAGAAAAAACACTGCTTCTTGGTTATATCATCATGATAAGCCTACCATCCAAGATCTAGAGCCTGGAGACAGGATTCAGATTGATGGTGAAGAAGAATATAGAATAGTTAAAAACGTACCAAACGAACTTGCAAGTTTGGCGTACAATCCAAACACTCAACTTTCTGATGTTGTTGGTATTGTATCTGTTTCTAACTATAATGGAGTTACTTCTGGTGAAGGATTAGATGTAGTAGCAAACATCGTTGGTGGTGTTGTTACTTCATTGACTTGGAATCAGAGAGACATTACTAAAAACCCAACTGCATCTGGTTACTCTATTGCACCACAGTTGGTGTTTGAGAGTGTTGATCAAGCAGGTGGTGGAGCAAAAGCAGAAGTTATTTGTGAGGGAGGTGATGTGATTGATGTTATCTTGACTCAAGGTGGTAGTGGATATACTACTGCTCCTAAGGTTAATATAACTCGTGGATACAATATTATTAAGAAGCATCGTCAGTTTGATACTAAGTATCAGAAAACGATCAATAGACTTGCTCCTGCTGCACTCGCAACATTTGCTTCCTCTGCTGTTGTAGTAGATGAACTTAAGCATGAGAGAATTGAACAGACTGAAGTATTATCAAGTCCTTATAATTCACTCCGCGAGGTTTTACTCACAAAGTCTCTACATAGAGATGCATCTGCTATAACAACGACTCATGCTGTGACTCTCACCACACAGAGACCTCCACAGACTTCTACTCTAGCAACTGGTAGTGTAACGTTGTTAAATAACATCAAACAGATTACTTTAACTCAAGGAATCTCCACAAGTTCCGCGACCACAGTACATCTTCCAACCTTCACTCCCCCTGCAATTAGTATGGGAAGCGTAGCTGCCGCAAACGTTTATAATGCTTCCGTCTTGGATGTTGATTATACAGCAGCAGATCCGAATGTCTTTGCAACCACTAGTGGTTTCCCTGCATCTGGTATCATTCAGGTAGGTCTATATCAACTAGAATATAGTTCTAAACTGTCTGATCGTTTCGTCATTGATTATACTAGCAGTAGTACAACCCAACCTACAACAGGTGGAACAGTTACCGCAAGTAGTGTAATTAGACTGGTATAAATATAAATAACTTGGATTCAATCCTTTCGTAGCAATTCTTACGTACAATTATGTCGGCAATCATTTCTGAAAAGTTTCGCATTTTCAACGCACAACAATTTTTGGAGTCTCTAACTGAGGGACCCAGCGATACATCAACCGAAAGAACGAGGATGTACTTCTTCGTCGGACGCTCTGATGCGTGGTATGGTATTCTTGAATACTACTCGGGTAACGCTACAGCACTAGCAGTAGGTAACGAGATCTATGACGCAGGCGCAAGTGGCGCTACTGCATACGGAGCAACCACTTTCAAAGCTACGATTGAAAAGGTATTTCCTAACTACGTATTAATTTCTTCGCCTAACCCTGTGTCTGCTAACCCAACACCAGGAAACGTATTAAAAGGATATGGATCTGGATCTGATACTGGTGCTGAGGCACTATGTGGAGTATATCGTAAAGCCGACGAGAACAGTGCTCCTGCTCCTCTAGATAACCAAGAAGAAAAGTTTAGAATCTACAAAGAAATTATTGCTGCTAAGAGAGTTGAATCATCTAATGTTATTTCTGTTATACCTCGTTTAAACTGGAATACAGCATTGAACCCAACGTTCGATATGTACAAACCAGATTACAGTGCTGCACCTTCTACTGGTGGTACTGCAAAACAAACTACTAATAACTTTAATAGTCTTGGTGCAGCGAAATTGTATGTGATGAACACCAACTATGAAGTCTTCAAGTGTTTATACAATAAAGAAGACCTCGCTCCTGGTGCTAACAATGCACAGAATATGCCTACAACAGCAAATAACTATGCTAATGGTGTTTATACAGGTCCTGCTGACGGTTACGTTTGGAAGTATCTTTATACTATGACTACTGCACAAGTTATGGATTTCTTATCCAGTGACTTTATGCCTGTTGGTGCATATGCTGGTCCTGCAGTAGTTGATGGTGCAATTGATACTGTATTTGTTAAAGACGCTGGAACAGGTCTTCCTGCTAACAAAACTGGTGCTTCTGCACTTTATGGTCCTATCTTAGGTGATGGAACTGGTGGAGTCGCAAAGATTGAGACTGATGGTACTGGTACTATCACATCTGCAACTGTAGAGACAGCAGGAACTGGATACACTTATGCTAGTGTAGCACTTGTAACTGGTACTGGTACTGGTGCAGGTGGAGATGCTTACGGTCTATTTGCGGACAATACTCTTGCTACTAGTGAGACTATTGCTGGATCTGCTAAAGCAGCAGTAGAAGTTATTATTCCTCCTCAAGGTGGACATGGTGCTGATTTAGCACAAGAACTAAATGCTAAACGCATTATGGTTAATGTCCGCTTAACATATAATGAAGGACAAGGTGACTTCCCTGTAAGTAATGATTTCCGTAGAATTGGTCTTGTTAAAGATCCTCTTCAGTGGGGTTCTACTTCATTTGCAACTTCCAATACTTTAACTGGTACATATGCAGTTAGAGTTACTGGTACAGGACTTACTGATAGTAGTTTTGGAAACGATAACCAAATCAGTCAAACTGTAACTGGTGGTACTGCTAAAGGAACTGTAGTTGCTTGGGAAAGAGAAAGTGCTACTGCTGGAGTGCTTCGTTACTTCCAATCACCTGAGTCACATACTGATAGTGGAATCGTAAGAGATTTTGCTGGTGGTGCTAATCCTATTACAGACGGTAGTACAAGTGTATCAGTCACAGTTGATGGTACATACAGTCAAACACTCAACGGAGTTACTTTTGCATCAGGTTTAGCATACCCTGAGATCAAAGCGAACTCAGGAGAACTCGTATACATAGAGAACAGAAGGCTTATTACTAGAGCATCTGATCAAATCGAGGATATTAAACTAGTAATTGAATTCTAATTCCATGTTAGGTTTGGTTTACGATGCCCCAAAAGACGAATTTAAACGTATCCCCATACTACGATGACTACGATGCGGCGAAGAACTTTTATAGAGTTCTTTTCCGTCCTGGATATTCAATCCAAGCTAGAGAATTAACACAACTACAATCCATCCTACAAAATCAGATTGAGTCTCTTGGTAGACGTCAATTTAAACAGGGTGATTTAGTAATTCCTGGAGAAGTTGGATTAAATAACAAACTTGATTATGTTAAGTTATCATCTGTTACAGAAGTTGCTGTAGCGGAAGGGAATACTATTGTCTATAAAAAATATGATATTTCACAACTCGTAGGTCAGACGCTTCAGGGCATAACGTCTGGTGTTACGGGTGTTGTTGTATCTACACGTTTTTCAACTTTAACATCTGCAGATACAGTTTATGTAAACTATACTAGTAGTGGTAACTCTAGTAATGAATCTACTTTCCGTCAAGGTGAAACTCTAGAAGTTGTAGATGGCGTTAATACGCCGCTTCTAGTGGTTGGAACAGACGGAAGTGTCTTACCAACCTCGGTAACTCTTAAGGACCCTGATACAGGCGTAGAGACATCACAGACAAGTCCTGCAATGGGATTTGCATCTGCTGTTAAGGTAGAAGAAGGTATTTACTTTGTAAACGGACATTTTGTCCGCAATAACGCAGAACTTTTAATTTTAGATTCATATAGTAATTCACCATCTGCAAAAGTTGGTTTTAAAATTACAGAAGATTTAGTTACACCTGAAGAAGATTCTACATTATATGATCAAGCAAGAGGATTTGCTAACTTTAGTGCTCCTGGAGCACATAGACTTTCTGTTGATCTAGCTCTAGCAAAATATGATTTAGATGCTACAACAGACAGTAATTTTATTCAACTAATTTCTGTTAAGAATGGATCTGTTCAAAGAAAGATTGTACAGGCAGATTATAATATTATTGAAGAGACTCTAGCAAGGAGAACATTTGATGAGTCTGGTGATTATGTTGTAGAACCATTTGATACTGAAGTAAGAGAGTATATACAGTCTGGTTCTAATAAAGGAATTTACAAAAAGAATGAAGAGACTGGTTTAGTAAATGGACTAGCAGAAACAGAAGCAGCACAGAAGATGATTCTTTCTGTTGGAACTGGTAAAGCATATATTAAGGGATATGAAATCCTCAATAAGGAAAGTAAGTATCTCACTGTCAATAAGTCTCGTGAGTCTCTAGAAAGAGATAATATTACACTGAAGCATGGTGACCTTTCTAGTTTCTATCTCACTAACACATATAATACTATTCCGTTAAATTCATTTGATGCAGATTTAACCGCATACCCAACACTATTATTAAATCAAACATTTAGTGATGGATCTATTGGTACAAATGATACAGAGTCCACTACTGCACATAAACAAACTCGTTCTAGAAGAACATCTGAGTTTTCTGCAGATCAAGCAATCAAAACTCTTCTTATAAGTGTTACTTCTGGTACTACTGGTAAAACTTATGCTGATATAGATGATACTACTATTGGAACTACATTCGGTTCTTTCTGGTTAAGAATAGCATCTCAAAGCAATGATGTTCAGCAAATAACAACTCTAGCATTTTCTAAATTTAATGGTAATACTTTCTTAGGATCAGGAAATTACCTAGAACTAACTGTTGTTGGTAGAAGAGATGTTGTAGATGAACTGTTAAAAGAGTATAGCGAATTTAATACTAACAAGAGAACACAATTATATTTCTCTGAGAGTGGGGCAGAATCTTCTACTGCAGGAGATTTATTTGGAGATATTATTAGTTATCAAGAATCTATTGTTCCTACAATTGGTTTAGCAAAACCAAAAAATATTTCTCTTGCTTCTAGAGGTATTGGTTTTGATCCAAACTCAGATAGAATTTTATCTAAAGGTAGAGTTGGATCTACCCCAGCATATAATGCGACTTTCAAAATGTCGTATTTCAATCCAACATTCTTAACAAGACTTACTGTTGATTCTACAATTCCACAAGGACAATTTGAAACTGGTAAGTATATTACTGGAGCTAGAAGTGGAGCATATGCTGTTATCGAAGGATCTCCTAATGGATATTTAACTTCTGGTAATAAAATTTACTGTCAATCTCTTTCTGGTACATTCCAAGAGGGAGAAACCATTGTAGATGAAGCAGGTAACTCTCTAAGAATTGCAAAAGAAAATACAGTATCTCATTTTGTTGTTGATTCTAGAGGTATTAACTATGGTGGTCTTACTGCTGCAGTTATAGATGGTGTTAAATATGATCCAGCAATTATAAAACCAAATCTAGATCCTAGTAATGGTATTTACAAACTCTCTATTGAAGATAGAGGAGGAGTTTCAGTTGAGTATGCTCAACCACCTTCTGTAGCTATCACAACTACATCTACTACATTTTCTTCCAGTAATGCTGCTGTTATTAGAGCAGTTTTATTCCAAGATGTTGTACTAACTTATACACCACAAAATGTTAAGTCAATGAGTTCTAGATTTGGTGTTGCTCCTGCAGGGGCACAAGCACCTAATCTGTTTACTTCTGATATTGAGTTTACTAGATCTTCTTACATTACATCTACTAACGTAACTGACTTTACATTCAGTGGTTCTCAAGGTAATTCATTTGTTGAGTGTACAGGTTTTGGAGGAGATGCATCCAAATTCTTAATACAAGGTGATATTGTACAATTCTCTGATACTAACAATAATCTAGTAAAAGCAGTTGTACAGCAAGCAACAAAACCTGAAGGTGTTAAAAAATCTAGAGTTTACTTAGATTCTTTACTTCCAGAAAACGTTGCGTCTACTACTGTTCTCAGAGTGAGACCCAAAGTAGACAATGTATCCAAGTCTTCTTTAATCTTCCCGACTGGTAGTAAGCAAATTAAGTCTCTTGTTAAAGGAACTGATGATACTGCTCTCAAGTATTATGCTAGAAAAGATTTTGTATTAGATTCTTCTACTTCAGGTGGTCAAATTACATTTAAAGCACAACTTGAATTTGGTACTCAAAAATTTGTATCTTTCAGTGAAGAACATTTCCTTCTTACTGTACTAGACAAAGGTAATGCAACCTCTGTTGAAACTGGTGATGTTGTTTATGTTCCAACCGATGCAGTTTCTGTAGCAGCTTCTACAGATACAACTACAGGTCTAACTGCAGGTAGTGTTACAGTTACTCTATCATCTACTTACTTTGGTTCATTGTCTGGTGGATCTACATATCCTAAACTAAAATTAACAGCAACTTTAGAAGTTACTAAAGCACGTCCTAGACTAAAGACTGTTATTAGAAATAAAAAAGTTGTAATTACTCCTGCTGGTGATAGAGTCATTCCTATCAGAGGACAGGATCAGGATGCATCAGAGATTAATACAATCTCATATTCTGATGTAATTAAACTTAACTACATTTACGAAGGTTCTACTACTGCACCTCCACAGATTGATAGTGCAGGTACATTGATTAGTGGTACTGACGTTACAAACAGATATACATTTGACGATGGTCAAAGAGACACTTTCTATGATGTTTCTAGAATTGTTCTAAAACCTGGATTTAATAATCCAACAGGTCAGATATTAATTTCGTTTGATTATTTTGATCATTCTTCTGGAGATTTCTGTGTTGTTGATTCTTATATTCATGAGGCAGGTGTTACTGCAGATGAGATTCCAACATTCAACTCTTCTGTTTATGGTGTAACAAACCTAAGAGATGTTATTGATTTCAGACCAAAAGTTGATACTGCAGCAACAATCACTGGATTCCAAGATCAGTCTAACTTTGCTAGAAATATCTTTAATGAATTCAATGGAGAGGGTGGTGTTGTAACAGCATGCCCAGCAGCAGATACTAATTTACAATATACAATTTCATTCTATCAGAGTCAATACTTAGATAGAATAGATGGTCTATTCTTAAACAAGAAGGGAGAATTCTTAGTTAAAGAAGGTAACTCATCACTTAACCCATCTAAACCTGAATTGGTAGATGATGCAATTGCACTTGCATATCTTTATATCCCTGCGTACACAACTACTAGCAAAGATGTTCGTACTATACCTGTTGATAACAAGCGTTATACAATGCGTGATATCGGCAAACTAGAAAAGCGTGTAGAAAGACTAGAATATTACACACTTCTTAGTGTTCTTGAGCAGCAAGCATTAAACATGCAGATCAAAGATGCTAGTGGATTTGAAAGATTTAAAAGTGGTTTTGTTGTAGATAATTTTGAAACTCATAAAGTTGGTAAAGTAAGTTCTATTGACTATAAGTGTTCTATTGATACTAAACAGTCTGTACTAAGATCACAAGCAAGAGAAGATAGTATTGATCTAACAGAAGTTAATACTAAGGAAGATGAGAGAGTTGTAGCAGGTTATGTTAGAAACGGTGACGTTCTAACTCTACCTTACAGTGAATTAACTCTCCTCGAAAACCCATTCGCAACTAAGAAGATCAATCCAAATCCATTTGTTGTTATTCAATATGTGGGTGACGCATCTCTAGATGCACCTGTTGATTCTTGGTATGAAAATACTGATGCTCCTTTAATTACAGATAATAATACACAACTCTATACAATTTTCTTAGCAAAGGATAATGTAAGGGAAGCGTATTCCAGCATCTATAATTCTTATGCTGTTAATTGGGTAGGATCTGATCAAAACTTCTTTAATATTAATTCTCTATCAGAAATAAACTCTGATGCAGTTACTTCTTCTGTACAGATTGCTAATGTAGGAAGTTCATCTAATATTAGTCCTCAAAATAATGAGACTGGTAAAGGTATACAAACCAAAGTAATTGGTGAAACTGCTATTGCTAGTTCTCTACAACAGTTTGCTAGATCTAAAGCAATTAAATTTAATGTTCGTAGAATGAAACCTAATACTAGAATATATCCTTTCCTTGAAGGAAGAGATATTTCTAGGTGGACTAATGCTGATCTTAGATATAGTGGAGTTGCTGGTAACTCATTGTCTACATTTGGTTCTGCTATTACCACAGATGATGCTGGTAATGCTAGTGGATTAATTCTAATACCAAATGGATACCCACCAGTTCAAGGTAGCACTTGGAATAATTATATCTACAATACACAGTACGACACAAATGCAGAACAACTGCAGTTTACTGTGGGCGAAAAAACCATTAGATTCACATCTAGTTCAACTGACCAACCTAAGGAGAATGTCGAAACATTTACCGAAGTCAAATATTACCCAACAGGAGTCCTTCCTACAAGTACATCTACAGTTACTTCTACACTCCCTGCAAATCTCAAAACAAATGAAGGAAAACAAATTGTTGATACAGACACTGGATCAAGTAAGAAACCTTCTCCGTTAACACAAACCTTTAAGGTTGAAAATTTAGACGGTGGATGTTTTGTAACTGGTATCAAACTGTTCTTTAACAAAAAAGATCTTAAAGTTCCAGTTAGAACATATCTAACAAACACTGCTAGTGGAAAACCAGGGAAATCAATTATTCCTGGTACTGAATCTACTATTGCTCCAGAAACAAAATTAAAAGTATTCATTTCTCAAGATGCATCTATTGAAATTGCAGAAACTATTATTGGATCTATTTCTGGTGCATCTGGTCCTGTCTATAAAGTATTTGATAGGACTGGTACAGAAGTACTACCAGGGTCAGCAGATAAGATTCCTCTTTCTGCAGATCAGGTTTATACCTTAGTTCTTTCTAATAATAATGGTTCAAACTTTAGTGCTGGAGAAGTATTAACTGTACCATCTTTAACACTAGCAAACAATACAAACAACACTACAATTTCTCTGACTATTGCTAGAGACTCTGGTAAGTTGGTTGATCTTAAAGTTCTAGCAACTGGTACAAATTATGATACTGCTTCAATGGTTATTGAAAGTCCTCAATTACCAGGTGGTACAACTGCTACAGGCAGTCTAGGTGTTTCTGGTGGTAAAATTTATAATTCAGAAGTATCAATTTCTGGTTCTGGATATACTAGTGCTCCATCTATTGTAATCAATGGTACTGGTTCAGGAAATGCAGGTGCCTCTATTCAAAGTGTTGTTGATATCGATACTCCTGGTGTATCAATGGGTGTTGCTACAAATCTTTCAACAGATGTACAAGGAAGTATAGGAACTGTATTTAATTTTGAATATCCAGTATATTTACAAAATAATGCTGAGTATGCATTTGTTGTAGAAACTGATTCTACTGAGTATGAAGTTTGGGCATCAGAAGTTGGTGCTGTTTCTGGATCTGGAACTGTTACTCCTATCTCTGGTCTTGGATCTGTATTCAGATCTCAAAACGTAGAAAGTTGGACAGAAGATCTTAGAGAAGATATTAAGTTTACTTTAATGCGTGCAGAGTTTGATAATTCTAGAACTGCTAGTGTCTTACTAACAAACGATCAACTTGGATTTGAAACAATGAGTCTTGATCCTGTTTCTACAAGTAGTGAAGCGTTCAGTAGTGCTACACTGAAGAAATTTAGAGGAAACAATAAGTATGTTCGTGTCCATCATAGAGATCATGGTTTTGAAGAAGGTGGTAAGTCTTACGTATTCTTTAAAGGTGTAGGCGATACAGGTGGTGTTGCAGCGTCTACAATTAATACTAATCTATTCCAAGTAGAAAATGTTGGTGTTGATAGTTTCAATATTGTATCACCTACAGAAGCAAGTTCTAACGATATTGGTGGTGGTGTTGCAGGTTTAGTTTCTAATAACAGAAAGTTTGAAAAACTATATGCTGATATTGGTTACCTTTCATTTAAAGAGACTAAGATTAGTTCTTCTGTAAAAACAACTAATATTATTCCTATTGATAATGGACCTGTAAACTATGCATCATATTCACAAACTGGATACGAAAAAACTTTCATCAAACAAGAGCATTACTTTATCAATCAAAAAGTAGTTGCTTCTCGTGTTAATGAACTATACAATGGTCTATCCAATTCACTAGTATACAAACTAGATCTATCATCTGATATATCTAATCTATCTCCAGTTATTGATCTAAGAACTAGTTCTGTTAAAACTATTAGTAATAGAATCGAATCTGCTGTAGGAACTGAAAAGAGATATGGTAGACAGAATCAACTCTTAGAGTTCTATAAAATTTATGAATTTGCTATTACTGGAAACAGTGGTACTGATATAGATGTAGGTCAGACAGTTGATTCTACAACAAATACTAATACATCTGAGGTTGCTGGTTTGAAAGGTGGTAGTGGTAAAGTCCTAGCATGGGATACATCTACTAATACTGTAACTGTACAGTTAAGAAATAGCGGACAATTCAAAGCATCTGAAGCATTGACTTTCTCTACTCAGACTTCTTTAACTGGTGTTACAATCACAAACTCTGGAGCAACTGAAGTTAAACCATCCTTTAGTATCAATACTACATTGAATGCATACAACCTATCACAAAGTTCTTCTATCGCTGATGATGAATTATATCTTGATAAGATAAGTGGTAACATTGTTGACTGGGATGCACAGTCACAGGTATTGACTGTATTCAATGATAAAGAAGCAATCAATGGAGATTTCACTGCTGCTGTAACAGGTGGTTCTGCATTTACTAGAAACGCAACACCTACAAGTCAGTTACCTGACGTTTTCCGTGTTGGAGATGCAGTTCAGTATGTAAATCAAGCATCAAATACAAATGATTGGTGGATTGTTAAGACGGTAGGTTATACTGCTGGTGTTGAATTTGTTGCTGAAAACAGATCTAAAAATACATCTGGTGTTTCTAAGTACATAACAAAAGAAATTTCTCTAGAGAATCCAGGAACAACTATTGATGTTAAATTAACAGCAAATATTAGAGAAGTATCTAATATTAAAGTCCTTTACAAAATTAAAGAATCATCTAGTGAACAGAACTTTGATGATATTGAGTGGGCATTCTTTAACATTACAGGTATACCAGATATTGATATTGAAGCATCTGCAGAAAATGAGATCTCAGGTCTCTTTGAAAAACAAGATTCTTATCAACAATTACCATTCAGTGTAAGTAATTTACCAGAGTTTACATCATTTGCAGTTAAAGTTATTATGGAATCTGATAATCCAGCATACGTACCTAAGGTACAAGACCTGAGAGCGGTGGCGAGTTTCTAATGTACAAGGTTGAAGGCGAAGATGGTCTGTATAGAGACCCCAATACAAATGCTATAGTTAATAAAGATACAAAGTTATTTGAAAAAGTAAGAGCTTCTAGAGTTAGACAGGAACTTCAGGATCAGGAACTAAAAAATCTCAAAGATGAAATAACTGAGCTCAGATCGCTTTTACGTGCTATAATAAATAGATCAGACTATTCATGAATTATTATGTCTTGCACAGATACAACAAAACTGAAAGGTGAATTTGAGGCACAACTCAAAGATGCCGATACAAAAATTACGAAAGTAAAAGAAGAACTGGTTAAACTTAACGAGTACCGCACAAAACTAGTTGGTGGTTTAGAAACTCTTGCTCTGTTAGAAGAACAGAACAAAGATCATGAACACACAGACGGAGAGGCAGCAGGTACACCAGCAAGTGTAGAACCAGCATAACGAGTTTTCCCCTCGCTAAATAGTGGGGGGTTTTATTTTAGACTAATGGCGGCAATACCTATAAATTTGATTTGCGAGAAGGGTACAGATTTCGCTGCAACGTTCAACATCCAGAACGAAGCGAACACTACCCCTTTGAATCTTACTGGATATACCGCTGTTGCTAAGCTAAGAAGAAGTTACACATCATCTACTGCAACTGACTTTGTTGTCGATTACCCAGATAGATATAATGGTGCCTTATCAATATCTTTAGCAAATGCAACAACTGCTGCATTAGAAGCCCGAAGATATGTTTATGATATACTTTTGACTGCTCCATCAGGAACTAAGTCAAGAGTCATTGAAGGAATTATAGAAGTAACCCCAGGAGTATCCTGATGCCTACGTATAACGTCAGTGTACAGAATTCTAACTACAATGTAGTTACTCCTGCGCAGAAAAAGTATGCGGTTGGTGTTACCTATGATATACCCGCTAAATATCTACAGAATAATAATATTGTTCTGGATGACTTTACTAGTCAGTTCAACAATTCTCAAACTGTTTTTAATTTAACAGCTAGTAACGAGACATATGTTCCAACTGACTCTAGTCAAATCATTGTTTCTGTAAATGGTGCAGTTCAACACCCAGGTGTTGATTATTCAGTAACTAACAATCAAATTGCTTTTAGTACTGCTCCTTCTGTAGGAGATAAAGTTTTCATTGTTGCTTTAGCAACAACTGCAGATCTAACGAGAACAATTAATTTTGTTCATAGTAGTGGATCTATGGATATGACTGCTGGAACCAAAGGTGAATTACAAATAGATGTTACAGGACAAATCGATACATGGACTGTCGTTGGTGATGTCGTTGGATTTCTCAGATTAGATATTGAGAAATGCAGTTATAACGATTATCCAAATGGATTTTCTTCAATTGTTAGTACGGACTATCCTACTATCATTGCGGGAAATTTAAAAGGAACTAACGATAACCTAACATTATGGGACAAAAATTTGATCGCAGGAGACATCCTAAGATTCAAAGTACAAGGCGTGACGATCATTAGAAGATTTATGGTCGGTCTGAAAGTCTTGTTATGATAAATAATTTACGGTTGAAAGATTTATAAATAAACGTAAGCAAGCACAACACAAACATCGGAGTTAAGTTAAATGGCACTGCTAGTACCTAATATTGGCGAACTTGAGTCGCTTCGTTATCTAATTAATAACAACAATCATGTTCTTGATCGTGAGGATAATGCTCCCCGTGATCTAATTCTAAAGCTGTATAGCAGCGACACAACACCTGCTGAGGGAGACGTTCCTTCTGCAACTGCATACTATGAACCATATGCTAATGGTAATACCAACGGGTACGGTAGTGCATCTTCAACTGGTTATCCTTTAGCTGTTAACAACAGAACTGAAGCTCGCTACGACTACACTGCTCAGTATGGTATTCTCCTAAACGGTGCTCGCTGGAAAATCAACCAAGACTCTTCTGCTAACGTTGTAACTACTGCTACATATCCCGAACAGACATTTACCTTCACTAGTGCCGCTGGTAATATCTACGGTTACTATATTGTAAGAGCAAACGACATGCCTGTTTCAGTACATGGTGTTGTTGATGCTGCTTCTGGTGCTGCTGCCGCTACTATCAACAAAGGTAGTTCTGGTTCTCCATGTATCGGTGTTATCGGACAAGATTACATCACATTGCCTAACACTGCATCCATCATGGACAATGTTACTCTTGGTATGCAAGTTAGTGCAGCAACAACTAGTGCTATTGCAGCAAGTGGTGTATTTGTTGGAGGAATTGACCGTGCAACTCGTAGAATCTATCTTTGCGATTCTAGTAACGTTGCTGTTCTTCTTACTGATAACATTCAGGCAGCGACTGATCCTACAATCAACCTAAACTATACTGTAGTCACTACAAGTGCAGCGCATAGTTTACAGGCAGGAGACGTTATTTACGTTGCTCGTGGTTCTTCTAATACTACAACTACAGAAAATACATACACTATCTTTAGTACTCCTTCAGGTACTACATTCGAGACTACACCTGCTCTTGATGGAACTGGTAACCTAACTCTTTATAGCAGCATAATGTTCGCTGAAAGATTTACAAATGGTCCATATCCAATTCAGAACAACGGTGACCAAATTAAAGTTACTCTAAACATCAGTCTCGACTGATATCTGACTTTTCTTTATATCATAAATTCAGTGGGGGACTTGTTTATAGTCCCCCTATTTTTTTGATACTGTATGGCGAACTACGTATATGCTGATACGAATACAGATCTAGACCTAACGTTTGAGACAGAAAACTTAGGTCAAATTTCTGCGTCTGGAACTACAGCAGATTACGGAGACCTTACAGCAACACCAACAAATTTATTAACAAATACTCCCCTCCTAGCAGAAAGTAATATTGATGGAGATAGAGGAGAGATTGTAAATCAAAGTATTACACCTATGGGCGCTGTTGCGTCTATGACCTCTACAACGAACGAAGCATTTGCTAGGACGAGTTATCTCGGTTCTGGTAGTATCGCAGCGTCTGGTATCGCTGGGCAGTCACTCAAACGTATCTGGATTGGTTCAGGAACCATATTCGAGATGTCTGATGGTATGGAACGAAGTTCCGCATTCTGGGTTGGTTCAGGTGGACCTGCATTTGATGGTGCGGCGGTAGAAATATTCAACGCATCTTATAATACCGATTCTGATCTACTATTATCAGATGAAGACTATGGAACTATAGAACCCTTACACGAGGGTTATCTACAAAATCAAAAAGCGCTTCTGGGTACAGGTGTAGACCCATTTCCAACTCCAGATAGCGGAAGCATTACAGAACCTTTCAGCGAGGGAGAGGACGACCACGGTTCTATAGTATTTGGACAGAGACGCAGAACTGTTCATGATACACAAACAGTAGAAGCAGCTAGAGGTAAGTTTACATTAGGTGAGCGTAAGGAAACTGGTTTACGCTATCAAACAAGGACTACTGCTACAGGAATCCCTGATATGCCTATCAATAGGTATGAATGGATTGGAACTGGAGTTATTGTTGGATTCCGTGGTGAAGTATCTGAAAGATTTAAACCTACATTTGGACAAACAGGTACTGGACTCTTTGCTGTAACAGGTGGAGCAAACGAAGCATATAGTAATAAATCACAAGGTTCAAGGAGGAACTTCCCAGGAGCGCTCAGGTATAATTCTAATCTAGAAGAAGGAAGAATTCACATATGTGATATTACCTTGGGATTATGGCGTCAAGGGTTCAATACCTATAGAAATGAAGCTACAGTACGTGTTTCATTTGCTAAAGAAGCATCTGGATCACTATTCAGCGTTGGTGCTGGTGTAGAGACAGCAGCATTCCATCAGAGTCAAGGTTCTATTAATCTCTTCAGTTCTGAAGATTACGATCTTATTACATCATCTGGTACCACAGAAGACTTTGGTACT
>CEVS01198623.1_pt1 | contig 29274 bp, 31 predicted proteins | sample 361571 | NCBI WGS metagenome assembly CEVS01 (sample SAMEA2623850, study PRJEB7988) | marine metagenome | isolation source: saline water (ENVO:00002010), including | reverse complement strand
TCTAACCCTAATTCCGGTATAACCGATACCCGCCCCTGCATCTGATGTTGTGACGACAGATGGTAAAAAATTCAATAAAATAGGCAGATCCTGTCCTAAATTTCTTGATTCCAAATTGCTCTTGTCAATATTTGAAAAACTAAATGGCTGTTCTTTTACAACTCTAGTTGAGGTTACGTTAATTTCTTCAAGAGAAATAAGTTTAAAATTCAAAGAATCTTTTTCTTTTTCCTGAGAATAAAAGTTATAAAATAGAGGACTGAAGGAGAATAATATTAAAAGCGTATTTTTCATTTTAAATTAATAATTAGGGGAAACTAAAAATACGCTGCATTCCTTGGCAGCATTACCTGCCCAGGTTCTATGGGTATAATCTCAGCTTTTTAAAGCACCCCCCTTATATTGCATTAAAATTAGAAAAATAAAATATAATTAGCCTAATATTTTATCTAAAATTAAAATAGCTTTTTTTAGTCTTTGATCTTTATCACCACTTAAAACGGAATATTGAATTTTATTAATATTTAATTGATTTTTAAAATAATTAAACATTTCTTCTCTATTATATGGACTATCTCTTAGATCATCTTTTACCCAAGGAACGTCAACATTGGTTAAAAAATAATAATCATATCTTACTGATTTTAAAATATTTTTTATTTCTGGTGAACAATATCCACTAAAATGTGTTTCAGACCATACTTTGGTAACCAAAATATTTGTATCACAAAAAATAAATTTTTTAGATTTTGATATTATTTTATTTTCCATTTTTATTTGACCTAAAGCGATATTCATCAAATCATCTAGACTACATTTTCCCCTATATAAATCCCATTTTTTTTGTAAATATTCTCTAGCATACTCTGGCACCCACATTGTGTCGTAGTGTTTAGCTAAGTCATGAGCAAGAGTAGTTTTACCAGTACTTTCTGGTCCATAGATCACAATTCTTTTACAATAAGTTTTTTTTTGTTTAATTCTTTCAACCATGTGATAAATCCTAGAATTGCAATAAAAGTAAAAATTAAGTATTGAATTGAAGTAAAAAAAAGACCTTTATAGATATAAAGAGGAACTGATATTATGTCTCCAATAATCCACAATATCCAGTGCTCGATTTTTCTTCTAGCCATAAACCACATTGCGGAACAAAAAATAGCAGTCGTTAGAGTATCAATTGATGATACATAACTTTCCTTCCAATTCGAAATATTGTAAATAGACATTACAATAATGAAACCAAGTATGAATATAATTATACCAAATATAGATTCATTTAAATTAAGCCTTGAAATCTTATTTTTAATAATTCCTTTATCTTTTCTACTCCAAAAAAACCACCCATATATACTCATCAAAAAAAAATATGCATTGATAATTAAATCTCCTAAAAGTTGATTTTTGAAGAGAATCCATACATAAATTAAAGTTGATATTATACCTGTAGGATAAACTAAAATTTTATTTTTTTTTGCATACCATACACTTAAAACACCAAGAACTGCAGCAAAAAGTTCAAGCCCAACATAGAAATTCATTTTCTCTAAGAATTGGCTCATGATTTAATATCTATCAAACGGAACGTATTTGCTTCTATCTGATTTGAAAATTTTCAAATTAATCATGCCAGCATCTATTTCTTCAAAACTTTCTTGAATAGATTTAGTTAAAAAATACATAAGTGAAGTATATTCTCCATAAATTTCTGTGCTAAGTGGATTTTCTTTAAATGTAAATCCAGATTCTCTAATACATAAGATGAATTTTTTTATTTTATCCTTATATTTTTCTTCAAATGGTGCTAATGTAATTTCAACTGAAATTTTCATATGTGTGCTAATGTTAATTCATAATTATTAAAATTAATGAAATGTAAATTAACTTTAATCTTTTTATTTTTTAAATAAACATTGGCAAAACCAACGTTAGATTCGTGATTGAACTTTTTGATTTCAATGTCATTTTTTAGTGACAATCCTTTTGTTAACATGCATTTAAAAATTGCTTCTTTGGAAGTCCACAACCTTGTCAAAACTTTTATATCATTTGAATGTGTTGCGAAATTTTCTTTTTGATTTACAAATTTGGATTTGATTTCAATAATTTTTGAACGATAAGACTCAATATCGACACCATTCATTACATTTCCAAAACTTAAAATTGCAAATTTATTTGTATGTGAAATTGAATAAAAACTATTTTTATTTTTAAATATTGAAATATTAAAAACTCCATTTAAATCAATAATTGAAAATATTTCCATTAACCTTCGAGACGCCAAATACTGTTTTTTTTTAATTAATGTTTTACGAGTCTGAAAAACTTTTTTTTGTTCACTAGATAGTGAAACTAACTTTTTTAGATCGAATAAAGATTCATCTATTTTCCATATATGGATTTGAATTTTATCATTTAATAACAGAGATTTTAATAATGGCATTTGAAAATAAAAATAAAGTAAGTAGCTTTGCAATAAATTTAAAAATATTATGAATAACAAGTTAAAAACTCTGCAATTTAAAGTTAAAGATATTGGTTTAGCTAAATGGGGAAGAAAAGAAATTAATCTTGCTGAGGCAGAAATGCCTGGGTTAATGCAAATTAGAGAAGAGTTTTCAAAAGAAAAACCATTAAAGGGAGCAAGAATAGCAGGTTGTTTGCATATGACAATTCAAACAGCAGTTTTAATTGAAACACTTGTAGACCTCGGAGCAGATGTAACTTGGAGTTCATGTAATATTTTTTCAACTCAAGACCACGCCGCTGCTGCGATAGCAGCCGCTGGAATTCCAGTATACGCATGGAAGGGTATGACCGAAGAAGAGTTTGAATGGTGTATAGAGCAGACATTATTTTTTGGTAGCGAAAAAAAACCTCTTAATATGATTTTAGACGACGGTGGTGACTTAACTAACCTAGTCCTTGATAAATATCCCGAGCTAGTGAGAAACATTAAGGGACTTTCAGAAGAAACTACGACAGGTGTCTTGAGATTATATGAGAGAATGAAAAATGGAACACTACCATTACCTGCTATTAATGTAAATGATTCGGTAACAAAATCAAAATTTGATAATAAATATGGGTGTAAGGAAAGTGCTGTTGACGCTGTAAGAAGATCTACAGATATAATGCTTGCTGGAAAAAGAGTTTTGGTCGCTGGATATGGAGATGTTGGAAAAGGAACCGTAGCATCTTTTTCTGGAGCCGGTGCGATAGTAACAGTATCTGAGATAGATCCAATTTGTGCTCTTCAGGCTGCTATGGATGGATATGAGGTTAAAAAAATTGATTCGGTGATTGAAAAAATGGATATTATAGTTACTGCAACGGGTAACAAGGATATAATTACTGGGGAGCACTTCAAAAAAATGAAGGATAAAACAATTGTATGTAATATTGGCCATTTTGATAATGAGATCGATATTTCATGGCTTGAAGAAAATTTTTCTCATCAAAAAACTGAAATAAAACCACAAGTTGATCTTTATAAAATTAATAATGGTGTAGAAATCATTGTGTTAGCAGAAGGTAGACTGGTTAATTTAGGATGTGCTACAGGGCATCCTAGCTTTGTAATGAGTAACTCATTTACCAACCAAGTATTGGCTCAAATAGAGCTTTGGAAAAATCATGCGAATTACGAGAATGATGTTTATACTCTACCTAAACATCTTGATGAAAAGGTTGCTAAACTTCACCTTAAACATCTTGGAGTCGAGCTGGAAGATTTATCCGAAGACCAAGCAAAATATATAGGAGTTAAAAAATCAGGTCCTTACAAGCCCGATTATTATAGGTATTAAAAACAATAAAGTATAAAACGTTCAAGCTTGAATTGAAACGTAAGACTTGTTATTTTTCTTTTTGGTGAATTTTACTAACCCATCAACTTTTGCGTGCAAAGTGTGGTCTTTACCAATATATACATTTGTCCCGGGATTGTGAACAGTACCCCTTTGTCTTACGATTATGTTACCAGCCTTGGCAAATTGACCACCAAAAATTTTCACTCCTAATCGTTTAGATTCTGATTCTCTTCCGTTTTTAGAGCTTCCAACTCCTTTTTTATGTGCCATAAATTTTAATTTAAAGAACTAATTTTTTTAATTAAATCGTCTTTTTTCATTGACGAATAACCACTTATTTTTTTGTCTTTAGCAATATCTTTAAGCTCACTTAGGGTTTTTGCTTTAAGATTAGGTTTATTTTCACTAAGATTGGCTTTTACTTTTTTTGGTTTGCTCTCAGTGGATATTTTAGTTTTTTCCTTTGTTTTTTTTACAAGACCACTGGTTTGTGAAATAGACTCAATTATAATTTCAGATAAGTGTTGCTTATGTCCATTTTTTACGCTGTACCCTTTTCTTCTTTTCTTTTTAAAAACAATAACTTTTTCTCCTTTTAAATGTTTGGTTATTTTAGCATCAACAGTATAATTACTCACTGTTGGTGTTCCCAAGCTAAAATCTTTTCCGTTATCAACTAACAAAACATTGTTGAAAGATATTTTTGAACCCTCTTTTTCATCGAGTTTGTTAACCATTAACTTTTGATTCTTTTCAACTTTAAATTGTTGTCCCGAAATTTCTACTATAGCAAACATTTATTTTCTTTGGTTTGCAAATTTACTTATTTTAGTTAAAGTCTCAATAATAATCCTAAAAACTTTCAGTTATAGTATTTATAAATAATTTATAATTTGACAATTTTAATATTTAATCTATTAATTTTGTGTTATGAGTTATTCATTAGGTATTGCTCTAGGGTATACAGCAGCGACTATTTTACTAAAGGGAATGAAATTATTTAATTTATGGAAGTGAAAACTAGATATTTAATTTTCGTATGCTTTCTAATTATAAGTTGTAATCCTGAATACATGCCTCCTGAAAATATTAATTCAAATAATAATAACATTATTTCTCCAACGAGAGATCCTGACGGAAGAGTTGGGGAGCTTGAAGCAACATTTTTGTCTTCCAAAAATAAATTTACATTTTCTGAAAGTTCAATAAGTTCTAATACATTTAGTGTATCATATGTTTCCACAGCTCAAAATTTTGATATTTTTAAATGGATTTTTGAGGGCGGTTATACTAGTACTGGGTCAAGCACTACATCAAGTGGTACAACAATTGTAGAAGGAAACATTAATGATCCAAATACTTCAAGTCAAGTAGGCGTTTTGGTTGAATATCGTGATGGGTTTGGCAGATACGATGTTACCCACGCAGTAGCTAACTCAGCTAGTTTCGACATAAATACTAAATCAGATTATGTAACATACGAATATTTGGATGACCTTGAAGTCCAAAATTCATCCAATCCTAACGGATGGATAAATAATTCTGGCCTATGGTACAGCCCATCGAACATGTCAACTGCAACTTTTTCAGTATGTGAAAATTCAATTGTTGGATTTTATGACAATGATGATTTTACACTTAGCGACCCAATTGATATATCAAAAGAATTCTCAAATTTTGGGACCACTAAAAAAAATTTAGTTTTTGAATTTAAAATTGATTTCATTGTATTACCTACTTTATCAAATAACTTAAAAAGAATATCCTTGGGATATACCCCAAATTTATCTTCAACGACAAGTATTTCTATAGAGGCTGGTGAGTTATGGTCTAATTCTTCCAATGAATCAACTGAATTTAGACAAGTTATTATTCCACTTCCTCTAATTTCTAATTTTAATTTAAGTTTTACAAAGTATCCTTCTATGATTAATTCTAATGGAAGACAGGCTTATCCATTTAATGTTTGTTTAAGAAATATAAAAATTGTTCCCTCTGAATAAAGTTTATTTCAACTTTTTGTAGTTTGAGTTTGTTGATTTAAATTCAGGAACGATATTTTTAATTGACGAAACTAAAGAATTTGTGTTTTTAGTATTTGATGCATCTGTAATTAATTGCAATATCATTGATTTTATTTTAGTATTAATTTTTTGCTTTTCGGCTATAAAAATTAATTTGTTATGAGACTTTTTTAAATTTTCTTGGTTGGTGAGTAATTCTTCATAAAGTTTTTCTCCTTCATTTAAACCGGTAAATTTTATTTCAATATCTTGATTTTCAATTAGGCCCGATAATCTAATCATATTTATTGCTAAATCAATTATTTTAACTGGCTTTCCCATGTCAAAGACGTATATTTCACCATGATTACCTGTTGCACCAGCCTCAAGAACTAATTGACATGCTTCTGTAATGGTCATAAAAAATCGGGTTACCTTTGGATCGGTCACAGTTATAGGTCCTCCTTTTGCAATCTGACTTTGAAAAATAGGAACAACAGATCCATTTGATCCTAAGACATTTCCAAACCTTGTTGTTATTATTTTTGTTTTATTTTCTGATGATAATGAGGATACGTACATTTCTGCGATTCTTTTAGTAGCTCCCATAATATTAGAAGGGTTTACAGCCTTATCGGTGGACACAAATACAAAAGTAGAAACATCTTTCTGCATTGCGGTATCTATAACATTTTTAGTCCCCAATATATTATTTAATATTGTGGGTTGTGGCATGTTTTCTGTCATATAAACGTGCTTATATGCCGCTGCGTGGAATACTACATCAACTTTGAACTTAGAAAAACAAAATTCAACAGAATTTAAATCCGTTACACTTTTCAATAAATAATGGAAATTTGTTTTGGATTTTTTACTTTCAAGTTCTTTTTTGATGTTGAAAAGTGAATTTTCATTATTATCAAATAGGATTATTTCTTTTGGACTAAAATTTAGAAGTTGTCTTACAATTTCACTCCCAATTGATCCGGCAGCACCCGTGACTAAAACAGTTTTTCTAAAATAGAGCTTTTTATTTTTATCTAAATCAATATAAATTTGGTCTCTTTTTAATAAATCTTCAATTTTAAAAGGTGTTAAATTATTAATTGACCCCTTATTAATGGCGAGATTATCAATTGATGGAACCTTGAAAATTTTTACTTTTTTACTTTTAAAAAAATTAAATAAAGCATTTTTATTTTTTTGACTAAGCTTATTTGTGGTTATAATTATTTGATCAACTCCTACACCTTTATCGTTAATGTTTTGTAGTTTATTATTTAAACTTTGTACTCTTAATCCCTCAATTGTTCTACCAATTTTAGTTGTATCATCGTCCAAAAAACCAACAACCTTAATTGAATTACTATCATCAAGGGCTCTTTTAACCCTAAGTCCATTTGTTCCTGCTCCATAAAGTAAAGTACTCAAGAGCATATCATCTTTAGTGGTTTTGTTGTATAAGATTTTGATGATAAGTCTGTAAAAAACCAGTAGAGACAAACTAAAATAAAAGAGTAGTAACAAATAATTGTAATGTGCTCGAGTGTTTGCCCCTATATAATAAGAGTAAATAGCAACTGATAATATTAATCCTAGGCTTAATTTACTTATATCTATGAAAGTTGTGAATCTTAAAAACATGCTATAACCTCTAAATAAAGTGATACAAACAAGGGAAAAAAATAAAAAAATAAGTTTGTCCTTATCGCTACTTATTACTATGATAGATCCATTCAGAAAACGAAGTAATTCCATCGCAATGATTAAACATATCGTATCCATTACGAAGGCGTATTTTTTTGAATAATGCTTTTTGAAAATTTTTTGGAACATTACTTTATTGAAAAGATTTTAGTTAGTTTAATTTTTATTCTTTTTTTGTCTTTTTCATCAATATTACTCCCTGAGGGTAGACAGATTCCATTTTCAAATAATAAATTTGATACTCCACTCCCATAAAACTGATTATTTTTGAATATTGGTTGCATATGCATAGGCTTCCATAAACGTCTAGTTTCAATTTGTTCCTCCTCAAATTCAGAAATTATTTTATTAACTGAAATACCGCATTTTTTTTCATCTATAATTAAGCATGTTAGCCATCTATTTGAAAAATAACCTTTAGGTTCGTTTAAAAAAGTAATCCCTTTTATATCCTTCAGAAGTTCATAATAAAATTTATAGTTTTTTCTCCTTTTAATAACTCTGTCATTTAAAACTTTTAGCTGGGCAACTCCTATGGATGCTAAAATATTTGAAAGCTTATAATTATAACCTATTTTTTTATGTTCATAAAAAGGTTTATTTTCTTTAGCTTGTGTGGATAAAAAGTTTGCTTCACTAATATCGGTTGGGTTATCTGAAACCAATGCTCCTCCACCTGATGTAGTTATGATTTTATTCCCATTAAAACTTAAAATACTAAGTCTTCCAAACGAGCCACAAGGCTTATTATTTAATTTTGAACCCAATGCCTCTGCAGCATCTTCAATGACCGCAACTTTATACTCATTTGCTATAGAAAGTATCTCATCCATTTTTGCAGGCATTCCATAAAGATGAACGACGATAATAGCTTTAGGAGTTATTTTTCTTTTTTTACAGTCTTCTAACGCATCTCTTAAAGAATTCGGACACATGTTCCAGGTGTCATTTTCCGAATCAATAAAGATAAGATTTGCTTTTTCATATATCGCAGGATTACAGCTTCCAATAAATGTTAAAGACTGGCATAAGACTGTATCTCCTTCAGATATTCCTAATACTCGAATTGCTAGATGGATTGCTGCGGTCCCTGATTGAACAACACAGGCTTCTTTTCTTTCACAAAATTTTGCAATATCTTTCTCAAATTTATCTACGAAAGGGCCAGTAGTAGAAATCCAATTAGTAGAAAATGCTTTTAAAACATTATTAGCTTCTTCTTGACCAATATGGGGTGGAGATAAGAAGATTCTATTTTTTTTCATTCCCAATAATTTTAACAGGTGACCCCAAAGCTTTTGAATTGTTAGGGATATCTTTATTTACTAAAGAGCCTGCACCAATGATAACATTTTCACCCACATTTACATTTGGCAGTATGGTAGTGCCAGCTCCAACCAAAGTAGATTTCCCAATAGAAACTCCTCCACATATAGTAACTCCAGGCGCAATATGTACGAAATCATTAATTTTACAGTCGTGGTCTATTGAGGAGTTTGTATTTATTATACAATGTTTCCCGATTTTTGTTCCTACATTAATAGTAGATGACGTTATAATCTGTGAGCCCTCTCCTATTGACACTTCTTTATTAACCATTGTATCAGGATCAATTATTGTGCCGATTGGATGTCGGATTGTTTCACTAATTTTTTCTCTGATATTGTTATCACCAATTGCAATTACTAATTTACAATCGGAACCAATTTGAGTATCATAATGGCCTAAAAAAGGGATTTTTTTAATTTTTTTTAGTGTATTATTTGTATCAAATATTCCTGCAATTTGTATTCCCATCTTTTCAAGAATAGAAATTACAACTCTAGAATGTGTCCCCCCTCCGTAAATTAAATACTCAGTTTTCTCCATTAAATTTTTCCATTGTGATATTTTTATCAGAATTTATACCCTTAGCTGTAAAAACATTTTTAAATGTTAAGATTAATATTTTTAAATCTAAAAAAAAAGTTTGATTTTCAACATAATATAAATCAAGTTTAAATTTTTCCTTCCAACAAATTAAATTGCGTCCATTGACTTGAGCATATCCAGATATGCCTGGAACAACATTATGCCTTTTCATCTGTTCAGGACTATATAACGGAAGATATTCTAAAAGTAATGGTCTTGGCCCAATAAAACTCATTTCTCCCTTTAAGATATTAAAAAGTTGAGGTAACTCATCAATTGATAATGTTCTAAGAATTTTCCCAATCAGTGTCAGTCTAATGTTGTCTGAAAGTAAATTACCTTTGTTGTCAAATACAGTTTTCATAGTTTTGAATTTATATAAGCTAAAAACTTTTCCTTTAAAACCAGGTCTTTTTTGTATAAAAAAAGGACTTTCATTTAAATCAGCGAGTAAAATGATTAAAACAAATAGTATAAACGGTGAGATTAATATCAATATCAAAAAAGAAAAAGAAAAGTCAAAAAAAGATTTGAATGAAACGTATTTGAACATTTACTATTAAAATTCATTTCAAATTTAGAAAATAATATGGTGAAATAAGTAGATGTGTTTTTATATTTAAAAATACTTTATAACAATAAATGAAGGTGAAAACTATTGGAATAACTGGAGCATCAGGAATAATTGGATCAAAAATATGTCAAAATCTACTTGAAAATGGATTCATAATTCATGTGCTAACCCGTAATCCTGAAAATTTTAAAAAAAACCCTAATATTAAAACTCATAAAATCGATTTGTTAAATCCAGATAAAGAGAAAGTGTCAAATTTTACAAAAAGGATAAAATTTCTTTTTCACCTGGCATCTGAGTTAGATGACGAATCAAAGATGATGAAAACCAATTATTATGGTACAAAGGTCCTTGTCGATAGCATAAAAAACAAAAATATACCTTTTATTTATTTTTCGAGTATTGGTGTATTTGATTTTTCTAAATCGAATCAGATTAACGAGAATAGTCATAAAAAACAATTTAATCTTTACGAAAAAACAAAGTTTTTAAGTGAGGAATATATTTTAAAATCTTATCAAAAAAATAATTTAAAATTCATTATTCTAAGGCCTTCCATAATTTTGGACCTAAATATGAAATCGAAAATAATTGACTATCTAATAACTCTCAGTAGAATTGGAATTAAAATAAATTTTTCTAAAAAAATCATAGCTAATTTTATTTTACTAGATGACGTTGTAAAAACAATTTTGGAAATATTTGAAAAAGAAAAAGCTTTATGTCAATCATTTAATATTTCCTCAAATATATTATTAGAAGATTTTTTGATGACTATCAATAAGATCTTAGATAAAAAAATATTTATAAGTTTACCTTTTAATCTTTTTATTAGTATTATTGGTTTGAGCTTATTTTTCAAACCAAAAAATAAAAAAATAAAAAAATTTTTCACAAATACATGCAAAGTTTCATGTCAAAAAATTGAGGGTTTGTTAGCAGGGAAAATGCAGTTGGACTATTTTAACTTTCTAGATGATTATATTAAAAGTAGAAAATGAAAAAAATCTGTTTCATCGTTTCAAGTCCTTTAACTGCGCATTCTTTTTTGAGAGGCCCTATTAATAAACTTTCCAAAGATTATGAAGTTTATTTAATTTTAAATGAAAAAAACAAGTATAAAAAATTAATTAAAAATCTTAATGTTAAAAAAGTATTTCATTTTGAAATTTTAAGAAAAATAAGTGTTTTTAAAGATATAAGGTGCTTGATTAAAATGATTTACTTTTTAAAAAAAAATAAATTTGATGCCATTCACTCTATATCACCAAAAGCTGGTCTGATCGGAATGTTATCTGGTCGATTTGCTCTTATACCAAAAAGAATTCATACGTTTACAGGTCAGGTTTGGGCAACTAAAAAAGGTTTTTATCGATTTATTTTAAAGTCGATTGATCGTATTATTGATAGTTCAGCTACACATATATTAGTTGATGGAAAATCTCAACTCAAATTTTTATTTGAAAATAACATAGCTATAAATAAAGGGAAAATATTAGGGAAAGGGTCTATAGCCGGAATTTCAACAAAACGTTTTAATCCATCAATTATCGAACGAAAAAAACAAAGAAAAAAATTAAAAATTCCAAATGAGGAATGGGTATTTATGTTTCTTGGGAGATTGAATAAAGATAAAGGTGTATTTGATTTAATTAGGGCTTTTTCTCTAATTGATCAAAATATAAACAATTGCTCGCTTTATTTAGTTGGTGATGATGAGGAGAAAATTAAAGAAAAATTTAATTCTTATTCCAATAAGATATTTTTTATTGAGCACGAAAAGTTTCCAGAAAAATTAATGCAGGCTTGTGATACTTTCTGTTTACCCAGTTACAGAGAGGGATTTGGAATTTCAGTAATTGAAGCATCTTCTCTTAAAATACCCATAATTTGTAGCAACATATACGGACTAAATGAAACTGTTATTGATGGTTTGACTGGTATGAAACATCAAGTTGGAAATATTATTAAAATAAAGAATAAAATGGAGTATGCTTTATTGAATCCCTCAATAATGAAAAAAATGGGAGATAATGGAAGAAAATATGTTGAAAAAAATTTTAATGAAGCTTCTTTATTAAATGCATGGAAGGATTTTTATCATAAAAACTTAGATTCATAATCGGTAAATTTTTTCGTGTGGTTCAAAAACTGCTTTTATATCGTAAACAAACCCAACTTTTGACAAAAGAGTTAACGGTTTAATTTTTGAAAATAAGGAATGTGCAACTGCCAAAACTAATACATCAAATTTTTGCTCTTCAGGTAAATTTGATGTAAACTCAAATTCTAGATTAAGGTCCTCACCCTTGAAGTATGGGTCATAAATTAAAATGTTTTTGCATGTTTTTTTTAATCCCAGTGCTAAAGATAATGCCTTAGAATTTCGAATATCGGATGTGTTTTCTTTGAATGTTATACCTAAAAATAAAACTTTTGCTTTAGAGGTTTTAATTTTATGAAAAGATAATTTTTGTATTAAGTCTTTAAGAACGAAATTTGGTATTTCTTCATTTATTTTTCTTGCAGAAAATAATATTTCAGGTTTATACCCCATAGATATTGATTTATGGGCTAGGTAATATGGATCAATTCCTATGCAGTGTCCTCCAACTAGACCGGGCCTAAAATTTAAAAAATTCCATTTAGTACTAGCTGCGTTGAGGACTTCATGTATATCAATTTTGAAAGATTTAAACATCATTGCTAATTCATTTACAAGTGCAATATTGACATCTCTCTGAACATTCTCAATAACTTTAGCCGCTTCGGCTACTTTTATAGAGGGAGCTTTATAAACTTCTGCACTAAGTACAGACTGATAAAGGGTATAAAGTGTCTCCAGGGCGTCTTTATTGGAGGCTGAAACAATCTTAGGAATGGTTTTAAAGGTATTATGTGGATCTCCCACATTGATTCTCTCTGGGCTATAACCCAAAGAAAAATCTATATCAACCTTTAAAGAAGAAACTTCTAAAAGTGGTAAACAAATCTCTTCTGTAGCACCAGGGTAAACGGTAGATTCATAGACCACGATATCCCCTATTTTTAAGAGTTGAGCAATAATAGTAGAGGCGCTTTCTAGGTAGCTAAAATCGGGTAAATTATCTTCTTTTAAAGGGGTGGGAACAGTGACAATATAAATAGAACAATGTTTTAAAGCTTGGGGTTGATCAAAGAAATGAATCGAAACAGCTTGGATTTCTTCTGTAGGAATTTCTTTTGTATTATCTACCCCCTTTTGCAAAGAGGCCACCCTTTCTTTATTCGTGTCATAGCCCAACACAGTGTGTTTTTCTGCTAAGGCAAGTGCTAACGGGAGTCCAACATAGCCTAGTCCAATAATTCCTATTGATGGTTTCATTCGCTTAAAATTTGACTTTTACGCCCTTGATTAAATCCTCTAAGATAGTGTATAAGAAAGTTGATATTTAAGTGCTTTAAGCTTAACATTAGGGCGTTTAATAGGAGGCCAAAAAGCAAAACAATAAAGTCAAGACCTAGCCAATTGTAATTTCCGTTCTTTTTAAAAAGCTTCCACACCTCAACCAAATCATTTTGTGTCCTTCTCAATAGAGACTGTCTATTTCCAGCTGAGTGATAATGATATAATTTAGCTTGAGGAACGATAAACATTCGTTTAGGGAAAGCACGCTCAATTCGAATAGAAAACTCTTTATCCTCATATGCGTGAAACTTGTTTTTTGTATCAAAAGTGACAGTGTCGAAGACTTCTTTTTTCCAGGTTGATAGGCCTCCACTCAAAGTATCTACACTTTGCGGTTGAATTGTTCCTTCTTTTAGTGATCGAATAACGCTTTGACGATTGTCTTTATACAATCCAAAATGGGTAAAACGAAAAATGAGTCGTTTTAACAATCCTTCTTTAGGTGCGTTTAAGATGACACCATTCAGCCCTATCATTTCTGGGTGGGCGATAATGGACTCTTCAATTGCTGCTAGATAGTTGGGCTCGTGCACTATATCGTCGTCAAAAAAAGAAATATAATCGCATTGATTGTATTGTATCGAAGTGGCTTTCGCTTGTACTAATCCATTGATACTTTCGTCGTGAATGTAATCCAATCTAATGTTCTCTTTTTTTGCTTGGGGCGCTAATTGCTCTTTGATGACATTATCTTGACTGCTTTGATCGATGATAATGACTTGTTCTGGCAGGCGGCTTTGGGCAAGAATAGCATCAAAGACAGTCGCCAGTTCTATGGGCCTATTTTTTGTGGGTATAACAAAGGAGAAAGTCATACAGTCTTGTTTATTTTTAAGGCTTCATCATAATTTAGTGGGCTAAAAAATCTTGAAGCGTATTCAATCAATTTGTGCTGTCTTTTAATTAACTCTTTTTGAGGAATTTGCTTGAGCAACTCAATATCTTCAATCGATGTTAAATTCACCTTTTCTTTCTGAATATCGTATAATGGATCTATTGAAATTTCATTTGGTCTTTCATAATAAAGCGGTATTAATCCATATTGTATCGCTTTAATAATGGTTGTTGATCCACGATAAATAGCAAAATGAGCCCTGGTTAAATCTTCTTCAAAAGAAAGACTAGATAGTTCAATATTCTTTGGAAGGGGAACTAACTCTGGTACTGCTTTTAATACGTCTTCTACTCTGGTTATAGGATGAAAACGTATGACAAAATGTGCGCTAGGGTTTTCTTTTGCAAGTTGCACCACGAATCTTGCTAAGGGAATACATTCAATTAAATCTCCTTCAGAAAGCATTAAAAACACTTTTCTTTCTTTTGCTTCTACCGCTAATTGTTCTTGTTTACAATCGATTGTTCTATTTGATCCAAAACACAACAGATACTTTGAGGGTAAATAATTAATTGCTTCAAATTGTTGCTTGCCGTGTTCTCCAGAACATAAAATATAATTGGGTTCAAAGTTTGAAGTTAACTTTCTTCTAATGGCATGCTGCTTTCTAAAAACGATAGCATGCTGATAGCCCACACATACTATTGTTGGGTCAATTTCTCTTGCCATGGCAAAAATTAATCTTTCCCAAGGGTGACCTTCATATGTAGTGAAGATACGTTTAATGCCATTTTGTTTGATGTAATGTCGCACCAAAAAAGCAATTCGATAATTGATGTGTGTAGCAGAGGAAAAAGAAGCAATTACTGCCTGAAATTTTATTCTTTTCTCAAAACTAGAAGTCGTTTTTGACTGCAATAATTTAATTGCTTCATGCAACATTAAACCCCTAATTTTTATTTCTTGAATAAGAGGTAAATACCTTGGCAATGCCCTAGAAACAGTGACCCTTTTTTTCCATATAGCTTGAATTTTACTTGAGCTTTGTCCAGTAAAATTAATGTAGAGTTGCAAGCTAGATTTATTTGTATTGGCGATTTTCTGAGGTAAATCAAAAAAGTAAAAATCTCTTTTATGATTAATAAAAGAATCGTTTAAAAAGTGAGAGATAAAAACATCTTCAAAAACTCTTTTATCTTTAATTAGTTTGTCGCCCAAGAAATAATATCTGTAAATCGAATGAAAAAGTTTATAACTCCCAATAATGATATTCCAAAAAAGTAATTTTATAAGATGGATAAAAAAACTTACACCATTCTTGTTAAAAACAGCGCTATAAACATTTAAAAAAATGGGGTGTTCTCTAATCACATGCAGAAATGCATTAGCATTCCTTTCAAATGAGTTGGCATTGTTTTGAAGTAATGCATCACAGGCATCACACAATTGGTCGTATTGTGTTTCTGTGATATTTTTCATTCTAGCTTAATTTAAAATTAAGTACTTGTTCAAGGAGATCTTGTTGTTCTAAATCTTTATTTACATAATTCCAAACATCATCCACCTCGCTTGGCTGGTTGATACTGGGTTGACTTGATTCAAAAGGGATAGAAGACATTGGATACCCTTTTTCGATTATACGCATTTGTTCAATGGATTCCATTTGCTCAATGGGGGTTGCCTCCATCTGGGTCAACTTCATTAAAAAATCTTTTTTGTAAGCGATTACTCCTAAGATTTTTTTAATATACTGTTGTTGGGCCTCAAAGTTATTGAAGCTAGGACTTTTTCTAAAACAGTAAAGAATTTTACCCTGGTAAAGGGCTGCTTTAACAAAGGAATGACGCATCAATTCTTCTTCTTGTTCTATGGGTCCAGTTGCATTCCATGCTACCGATTCATTATCCTTGCGGATGGCTTCAATCATAGCATCTATATGTCTAGGCAACAATAAAGGTTCATCGCCTTGCACTAAAATAACTTCAGAACAGTCAATATTTTTTACTGCTTCAGCTACTCTAGTTGTCCCATTTTTATGTTGATCGCTCGTCATGATTACCTTTGCTCCAAAAGCTTCTAAAGTTTGCTTAATCTCTTGATCACATGTAGCGATATAAACTTCTTCTACATTTTGAGCAAGTAGAACGCGTCTTCTTACATGTTCGAGCATGGGTAAACCTTTTAAATCAAGAAGAATCTTGTTTGGGAAACGTTGAGAATTTAATCTAGCGGGGATGACAACTACTTCTTTCATAGAATTATTGTGGTAAGACGCCGCAATCAACATTTATGCATTGTCCAGTGATAGCACTAGCCTTTTCTGAGGCGAGAAAAACACACATTTGCCCTACTTCTAATGCAGTGGGCATACGCAATAGTGCTGCGTTTGATTTTGTAAAATTAGAGATAAATCCCGCAGGGTCCCCTTTTCCAGGAGCATGATCCATGTTTAAGGCTTCATTAAGTCCTTCTGTGGCAATCAATACAGGACAAACAGCATTAACTCGAATATTTTTGGGTCCAAGTTCTTTAGCTAATGATTGCGTTAGACCATTCATCCCAAATTTAGAGGCAACATAGGCAGAGTTATTACTTGATCCTCTTTTTCCAGCTAGACTAGATACATTGATGATAGCTGCATCTGAATGCATCACTCTAGCAGCAGCTTTGCAGCCCCAAAAAGCACCTTTTAGATTGGTGTCAAGAAGATCACCAAGAAACGCATCATCAATTTCTGTTATAGGCTTCCAAAAGGAATAGCCTGCATTATTGACATAAACATCTAATCTTCCATATTTTTCAATGGCTAGCTGGACTAAATCGTGATGGGCTTGTTCTTGACGAACGTCGGTAGGTACAAAAACCACCTTATCGCCAAAGGTTTCTTCAAGATTGCGGTCTTTTCGTGCTCCCACAAAAACGGTATAGCCAGCTTCAATAAAAGATTGTGTAATCCCTAAACCTATCCCTCTATTTCCACCTGTAATGATGGCGATCTTATTGTTGTTCATAATTAGATTGTCATACATGAATACCCGCCATCAACTGCAATTTCTGCTCCAGTAACAAAACCAGAGGCATCTGAGGCTAACCAGAGGATGGCTCCTGTTAACTCGTCTGGTGTGCCAAATCTTTGCATAGCTGTATGCCCTAAGATAGCTTTTTTCCTGTCCTCATCAATAAAGTTTTTAAGGTTCCATTCTGTTGGGAAAAACCCTGGTCGAATCGCATTAACCCTAACCCCTTTTGTTCCCCATTCTCTCCCCAGATTTTGTGTAAGGTTTTTTATCGCTGCTTTCGCAGCAGAATAGGTAAATGCTTTTGAAAGTGGTGGTCCTGCAGAAGCAGAAGAAATATTAATGATATTTCCTTTTCCCTTTTTTAACATGTACTCGCCATAAACTTGACAGCCTAAAAAGGTTCCTTTTATTTGTGAATCCATAATGGCATTCCATTCCTCTTCTGTAATATCTAAATATGGGGTTGAACCATTGATTCCAGCTCCATTCACAATGATATCTAAGCTCCCAAAGTGATTAACAATGGTGTCTAAAACTTGATAATGCTGTTCTTTTTGAGCAACATCAAGTGCTAATGAAATGGTATGATTAAAACCTTCTTCATTGATTTCTTTTTCAACTTTTTGGGCTTTTTCTATTCGCAAGTCAATGATAACAACCTTGCACCCAGCTCTTGCGAATGAGCGTGCCATCTCACTACATAAATGTCCTCCAGCTCCAATTACTGCCGCGACTTTTCCATTTAAATTGAATAATTGATCTATATACATTTTACAAATTTAACGCATTGATTTAATTATCTGTTGCATTTGTTCTGCCCATTTCCAAAGCACAAATAAATCTGATCCTAAAATGGCAAATGTATACCCCATGTCAAATAAAGATTGAATATTTTCTGGGTTTGGATCGTTAAGTTGAGTTCCACAACTTTTTCCAAATTTCTTGCACGCTTTAATTACTTTTTTTGAAGCTTCGAGAACTTTAGGATGATTTAGTTGACCAGGTACACCCAATGATCCTGAAATATCATATGGCCCTATCATAACTGCGTCGATTTCATCAAAAGCTAAAAGCTTTTCAATATTATTTACCGCATCAATAGACTCTACCTGAATGATAAAGGTGGAGGTTTCATTCCAATGGGTGATATACTCGTCAAAATCAAAACCGTAACCTTGTGCTCGACTTACTCCATAACTTCTTTTCCCTATTGGGGGAAATTTCAAATCATTAATTAGATGACGCACTTCTTCTGCGGTATTGACCATTTGAATTAACATCCCATCTGCACCAGATTCTAAAAGAGGTTTAATGTAGTCGTTTGAATGGGACACTGGTCTCGGTAAACAAGGGACTCCTTCAGATTGGCAAGCGGCAATAATTCGTTGTCCTTCTGTCAAACTTATTGTAGAATGTTCCATGTCAATAGCGATAAAATCAAAGCCCGCTTTTGCAAAGGTTTCTGTAATTGATGGATGGCCATAAGACACCCATGCAGCAAAGAGTTGTTCTCTATTGCGCAGGGCTTCTTTTAGTTTTTGCTGCCGAAGTGTTTGTGTTTTCATTTTTTATTTAGGATTTCTTGTTGAATAAAATTAAATACTTCTTTCATTGAAGCTGAGTTTGGGTGAACGTTTCGCCAATTTACACTTTCTTTCTTATTGGTAATCAATGGTGATTGAAAGATTTTTAAATTCGGATGGTTGTGATTGTTGAAAAAATTATACAAGCTCGATTGACTTAATTGTTTAATATCATACTTGAAATTATACGGGTAATTTATAAGTACAATCACAAATCCTTTTTTTTTGTTAAGAGTGGTTAAAAAATTTGATAGTTCTAATAGATCATAATCTGGAGGAGTCACCATAACTTTATATAAATGAGTAAATGGTGCCGGGGTATTTACCCACCACATATACAATTGATGTAACATGTCTTTTACTAAATAAATCAATTCACTTTTACTCATCAAAGCAATTAATTTAGATTTGAAAGATACTTCACTAGAAGGATTAAAACTATTTTTGATTATTATATCATTAGATTTTATTTTACCTATATCGTGAACTTTAATAGAGAACACATATAGATTGTTAGGCTGGTCTCTTATTTGGCTCCAAATATTTTTGTGGTCATTAATATCGGTTCCTGCTAATGTAAGATTAAAAAAATCCCAATTTTTTTCTAAACTAAACTGAGTGAAATAGGGAACATAACTTTCCTCTCCTCCATATTCTTCTGCATCAAAAAAAGAATCCCCAATTAGAAATAATCGCTTTGAATTTAGCATTTCAGCATTAGCAGAACTAGATAAACTATCCCACAATGCTATATATTTTTCTGTTGGGGTTGTAGCATTAAAGGGGGGAAATAATTTGTCTTGATAATATTTTAGTTTAAATGCCACCTCAATTGAAAAGCAAAGTATTATAACCAAAAAACTGTATTGGGTAATTCTGTGCATAATTAAAATTGAAAATAGATAAAGTTCTTCGGCGTTTCAGAAAAATGCACCCAAATAAAAGATAACATTATGACCAAAATAATTTGCTTTTTATAGGGGCTTATGCTCTCAAATATTTTTTGAGGATTTGCGCTAAAACAAAAATCAAAAAACAGTAATATAGCTACATAAAATAAACCTTTCAATGGTGTTTGTGGAATTGCAAATCGAGTAAATAAGTCAAATAAATAATCAAAAGCAAATGTGATCGATGGGCTTCTAAAAAACACCCAAGCAAACATTACAGCAAGAAAAGTTAACGTCATAGAAATATTTTCTTTATACTTAAATGTTTGAGGAAAAATGATAAAATATCTTGTTATAAAATAAATTAAAGAATGGGATAATCCCCAAAAAACAAAAGTCCAATTTGCACCATGCCAAAGACCACTAATCAAAAAAACCACTAGTATATTTCTAACAAATAGAGCAGTAGACACCTTAGAACCCCCCAATGGAATAAATACATAATCTCTAAACCAACTTGAAAGAGAGATATGCCATCTACGCCAAAAATCCCCAATGTTTTTGGCAAAATAAGGGTAGTTAAAATTAGTCATAAAATCTAACCCAAGGCATTTAGCTGTTCCTATGGCGATATCAGAGTATCCGCTAAAATCACAATAAATCTGAAAGGTAAAATAGAAGATCCCCAATAGCAATGTACCTCCGTCATATAATGAAGGATTCAAAAATATTTTATCTACTAGTGGCGCTAGAGAGTCTGCTATTACTACTTTCTTAAATAGTCCCCAAATAATTAAGTTTATACCTTCTGAAAACTTTTCTTTAGAAAAAGATCTTGCTTTTTCTATTTGGGGGATTAAGTTTTTAGCCCGCTCAATTGGACCTGCTACTAACTGTGGAAACAATGAGACGAAAGTTGCGAAATTAATAAAGCTATTTTTCGGGTTGAGTCTTTTATAGTAAACATCCAAGGTATAAGAAAGTGTTTGAAAGGTATAAAATGAAATTCCAACCGGTAAAATGATGGATAATGTTTTTGTAGAATTAACCTGATAACCAAGTCCTTGAACTAAATTAATCCAAGAATCAATAAAAAAATTGTAATATTTAAAAAAGCCTAACATCCCTAAATTGATGATTAGACTAAAGGATAATAGCAACTTTTTTTGACTAGTTTTTTGGGTTAAATGTATCCCTTTGGCAATAAAAAAATCTACTAATGTACTGATGAAAATCAACGTCAAAAATCGATAATCCCACCAACCATAAAAAAAGTAGGAGGCAATTAACAATAGTGTATTTTGATAGATAAGTTTTTTATTGGCTAAAGACCAATAAAACACAAAAACAATTATAAAAAAGAAAAGAAATTCAATCGAGTTAAATAACACTCTTCTAGTTTATGAGTTTTTTGATGGCAGGATGTAAATGTAATAAGCCAACTAACTGATTATCTTGATTAACCACTGGTAAATCCCATATTTGCTTATCTCCCATCAATTTTACAACTTCTTTAAGATTTTCTCCTGGTTGACAAGTAATTGGATCTTCTTTAGCGTGAACTAATGCGTCGTCGACAAAAAAAGCTGAAAAAGGCTTTTGTACTTTCAACAGTTTTCTTCTCAAGTCCCCATCGGTTATTAAACCTAAAAGTTCTTGTTTATTATTGATTATACAAACTAACCCAAGATTAGCTTCTCCCATTTCGGTTAAAGCTTCTTTGAGAATCGTATTTTGTGTTACTGCAGGAAATTTTCCCATTTCAATCATTACGTCTTCTACTTTCATAACTATTTGTTTGTTGGATGAACATTATCTGGACCTAACTCATTAAAGAGTTCTAACCTCATTTCGTGTACTTTTTTAGCTTGATACAACACATTTTCAAGGTATTTGATATCCAATACTGTATTCGCATCAGATAGGGCTTTTGATGGGTTGTCGTGCGTCTCCATAAAAAGTAAATTGATTCCATTGGCGACAGCAGATCTTACTAGATAGGGAATAAATTCGCGTTGCCCTCCAGAGATATTCCCCATAGAGGTGGGTAATTGAATTGAGTGAGTTGCATCATAACAGACTGGATAACCTGTATAACGCATAGTTGGAAAACAAGTCATGTCGTTAACTAACATATTATACCCCATAAAGGTCCCACGATCTGCTAGAATAATTCGATCATTCCCAAAAGCTTCTAGTTTTCGGCAAGAATTTTTCATGTTCCATGGGCTCATAAATTGTCCTTTTTTTAGTAAAATTGGTCGACCAGTATGTGCTGCTGCTCGTAATATAGATGTCTGTCTACATAAATAGGCAGGGACTTGAACCATATCACAAACCTCTCCAGTAGCTACAGCCCAAGAAGAATCTGAGAAATCTGAAACTACAGGTACTTTAAGTGTTTCCCTAACTTCTGATAAAATTTTTAGCCCTTTATCAATCCCCACACCATGAAAACTTTTAGGTGAAGAACGACAGTCTTTATCATAGCAAGATTTGTAAATCCACGGGATGTCTAATTTCTCACATATTTCTGCGATTGATTCTGCCATAAACAGGGCGTGATCTCTATTTTCGATTGCACAAGGCCCTCCTACAAAGGCGAGTGGAAGTGTCCCCCCAATCTGCACTTTCTTTACATCTCCGTATCCAACGGTTACGATTTTTTGTTCCATAATTTCAATTATCTAGCCATGAAAAACATCAAATGATAATGGCATTATTTTAAATACTACTGGTCTTGCCAAATATAGTTTACTTTCAATGATTATAAAGGTTGTGTCTTCATTTTTGTCAACAGCTTTAACATACTTGTAAAGACCCATAGGGGGTAAATCTACTTTTATTCTATCCTCTTTTTGATTTGTCTTTTGAACCAGGTTAAATCTTTGCTTTGTTAAAGTGGGATTTACTAGGTATAATTCGTAATTATTCCCTGGTTCTAAACTGTGTTGAAGACGATACTCTTTTTTAAAAAAGCTATAATTTCCTAATAATAAGTCTGTTCTCAAGGAATCACTTCTTGCAATAGCATCTAAATTGCCGTGAACATAGCCTTTGATAGGACCTAGCCTGGAATTAGCATACCCTATATACCCTCTTTCAGCTAAAAAACTATCGTGCTGCCGAATCCAATACTTTTTTTGAGGATGAAAAATTGCGAATAAACCATCTTCTTCTATAGTTAAATCTTCGACTAATTGATTAATATTAATAGTAGTTTTAATTTCATTTTGCAGTGTTACCTTTCTTTCTTTAATAAATTGACCTGTTTTAGTATAAAAACAAAAAATGAGAGTTTGTATATCTCCTTTTTTACTTGGATTTAATAGTGTCTCAAGTTGAAGGCATTCAAAGATAGTTTCCCATCCATCTTCTATACGTAAAACAAATAAATCGCTTATAACAGCGTCCGTAGGGGGTATTTTAGTCATTGACACTGCTTTGTAAGAAAACAATTCAAGCCAACGGGCAGGGACATTTTTTTTAAGGTAGTGTTTCAAATACTGTTTCATCCTTCAGTGTTTAAAATGGTAAACCATTGTTTTTTTATCTCACCTTGAACTTTAAATCGTGAACCATGAACAGCAAAACTGGCTGGAGGGTGGGTATGTTCTAAGGACAGCATCTGCTTGTTATGACTCACCGCCAATCCAAAAGGAATCCCAGCCATAGACCGACAAACAAAAACTGGAAGTTGGTCAGCAGAAAAATTATATAAGTCTAATGGAATTAGATTTGCACTATTGTTTCTAATTTTAATTTTACCTATAAAACTTTTAGTGTTTCCTTCAAAGATTTCAATTTCTTCCTCTCGAAAAATAGGCGATTTTTCCACATTTAAAAACAACAAAAAATTATTTACTTCATGGTATTGAATAAATGGATGAAAGGTCAATAGACTTGCCTTTGGGGGAAATGGATTAATTTCACCTTGATAACTGGTTTCAGAGGTATCTAAGGAAAATCCAACTGTCGCTCTCCATTCTGGAACTTTATTATAAATATATTCATGTGGTGGAAGTGTATCTAAAATTTTGGGTAAAGGAGAATTTCTAAATTGTAATAAAATTAATGGTTGATTTTCTTTATCAAAACAATTGCATATATCATTGTATAAATATTTTTTTGATTCCCCTATTTCAATTGTATCTAACTCTCTTGTTTTCCATTTTTCACCATCTGAATAAATAGCCCAAATAGTTTTCTTACAATTTTTAATGGGCTCCCAGTTGTTTGGAGAGAAATTATGAATAATGGAAAAACCAGATGCTATTGATGTATTTGGTAGTGGGAAAAAAGCCATAATTAAGTGTTTTTAAAAATTGTTCTTAACCACCATGAGGGAACATTTTGTTCCTTATGTGCGTCGAAATTTAAAATAGCATTCACTTCAAGATTATTAAACAAACTATCTTTTAAATATTTTCTTTCAGGGTGATATAAATTAACACCGAGTTTTCGTAAATAATCCCCTGTTTTTTTGTAGAAATTTAGTTTTTTATTTTTTAATTCTTTAATTGGAGTCCCATAATATGATATTTTAATGGGTTTTACATTTAATTTCTTAAGAAGCATTGACATGGGTTTTTTGTCAAAAAATAGGAGGTGTGGTTCATCAATTTTTTTATGTTCCCAATCATTACATGGAACTTCAATAAACGCGTATCCGTTTTTTTTAAGCAAACCAACAAATGGTGATAAAAATTTTATAGGGTCTTTAACATGTTCTAAAACATGAGAAATTATTAAAAAATCATATTTGAAATTAATTTGTTTTAAATTAGAAATTTCCAAAATTGTTGCTCCTAAATTTTTTAAAATCGGATAACAATTTTTATCCGACTCTAAAACAAAATATTTAGTCTTTGGTAAATATTCCATCCAAACTTTTAAAAAAACACCAGGCCCAGGTCCAACTTCCAGTACTTTATAATCTTTTGAATCACTTATGTCAATATACTTTTTTATAAAACTCATTCTTGTTTTTGCTATAGCAGAAAAAAATGCATTTTGTTTTGTTGTCCTTTTAAATCCTCCATGAGCTGACAAATGGTAAGAATTATTGTAAGAAATTAAATTTTGTTCATTTGGCATTGGATTTGAAAATTGCAATCCACAATTTTTACAAGCTACTCTATTTAAATTTTCAAAACAAGAATGATTAAATCTGTAATGGCTTTGATGAGAAACTGAATTAGAAGAACAAATTGGACAAATCATAATTTTCAATATTTATTATTTTTTCAAATTTTTAATTGTCTTGGCAGGCACGCCTCCTACTAAAGTAAATGCAGAAACACTTTTATTTACCAATGTTCCAGCAGCAACAACTGAACCTTCTCCTATCACAACATTTGGCAAAATAATACAGTTGGCTCCTATCCAGACATTGTCTTCAATATTTATATTCCCAAAAGAATGACCTTGATCTTTTATTAGTTTTCCGTTAGCAGCAAAATTATGACTCGCTGTTCTCAAAACAACATTTGGACCAAACAATACATTTTCCCCAATAATTATTTTCCCATTTACTGATGCATTTAAATGTAAATTATTATTACTAAAAAAATTATCTCCAATTTCAATATATCCTCCATCAGCTGAAAAAAAAGCAAATTTACCCAGACTAGCTTTACCACAAAAATGGATGTTTTTGGGACTTAAAAATTGGCTATGAGTCCTTATTCTTATATAGGCAGCTTTATTCCATCTAAAACGATACCAAATCATTCTGATTAGTGTTCCAATTTTACCAGGAACAAAGCCCATTATAGTTTCAATCCATTCGATAAATTCTTTAATAATTATTCTCAATTTTTAACCTTTTCATTATTTTTTAATACATGTTTAATATACCATTGAAATAACTCTTCTTTACTTAAAAGTAGAGATACTTCATTGTTAATCAAAAATTTTTTATCCAAGTTTTTAGTCGGATCTAAATAAGCTGATGGGATTTTATTTTCTTTAGAAATTATTGCCGCTGAGGTAAAAGGAATAGAAATTGATGCAACAGGTTGCAACTTGGAACAAACATAGTTTGCCTCAATTTCAGGCTCAATTTCACACCAGCCATGAATTTTTTTAAGTTTGTTAAGTTTATTTATATACTTTTTTGAAGTTATAACACTGTGCCTTTTTCTTTTAATGAAAACTTTAAGATTATGAATTTCTGCAAGATCATTAATCCAGTTTAAGAAAATTATCATATTGTTTTCTGAGTAAAAATCGACAGTAGGTGCTAACGCTGCGTATATATATGACTTTACAGGTTGAACATCAAAAACAAGAAGAGTTTTCTTTTTTTTAGACTTATCAAAAGTAAAGTTATGCACTGATGTTGAAAAAGGTATAATCCCTTTAATTTTTATGTTACTTGATTTAATTGTATGTTTTTTCAAAAAGTTTGCTTGCGTATAATTCCAGACCCAATAGTTTGTCCAACTTGTCACTTGCCATTGAAAATCTTGGGTGTGTTTTTTGTTTTTAACTTTAAAAGATGAAATATTAGTTGAGTAGAAATAAAAGATAATTTTACTTCCTTTTTTCTCTGCTTCATAGGACCACAATGGTCTCAATAAATGCCCTGAATTGTGAAAAAAATAATAACCGCATAAATCACTTTGACTTGACAACTTAGCGATTTTTTCTAAAACTAACTGTCTTAGTAGAAGTCTATTTTGTTCATTAAATAATGATTTTATAGCCATTGACATGAACCAAAATAAAAATTTTACAGCTTTTGTTAAAGAATTATTACCTGGTAAAGGGTTTCTCATATACTCCACACTCTTGTTTTCCAATTTGATATTATATTTAGCTTTACATGAATGATAAATAATATTAACTGGTTTAGCTTCTTCTTGTGAGCTAAACCATTCTAAAATATTTTCAGAATTGTAATTTGGGTTTTTTAATAAATTACCTGGATATAAATTATTGAAAAAAGCTGCACCCTTCCCGGTTTTTATCTTTTTACTTAAAGCTACATTGCAAATTTCAATTATGCCAGTTACAAAACCAACCAAATACCACTTTAAGTTGAATTTAAACCATAATAAATTGTTATAAATTTTGGGAACTTTAAAGCCTGTATCCATTAACTTCTTTCTCCATAAATAAGGTAAAGGATAATAAATTTCCTTTCTGGGATTAGCAATTGCTGCCAATAAAGCCTTATTGAATTTTACGTTAATTAAACGATATACCAAGAACTGATGAAAACAAGTTTTTTTATTAGATCTAAATATCTCATTTAAGTCTTCACCATTAATTGGATTATCAGCAAGTTCATTTCTTACATTTCCAATAAAATCAGTCCTGTTTTCTTTTATCAATGTATTATAACCTCTGATATAAGATCTAATCCTAGCCTTCTTTCTTTTTTTTATCCAATTAGTGATATTAAGCATTGTAATTCACTTTTTTATTAATAGTCCTTTAAACAAAACTTTATCTATCAAATTGAGTTTATTTCCAACTATGATAAAGACAAATAAAATCCCAATTCTAAAAAATAATCCAATAACATAATTGATTTTGAAATACCATAATAATAAAACTAGGAATAGAGAGATTTGAAAAAGAAAATAAAGAAGGTAAATAGATTTACTATATTCAATTTTTGCATATTTCTGTGCAAAATAAAATGAAATTAAAGATGTAATAAGACCCGAAATAAATGTCCCCCAGGCAGCACCAATGATTCCAAAAAAATTGATTAAAGGAATGTTTATTAAAATATTCAATATTACCATAACTAATGAAAGAATGGATATTAATTTTGTCTTTTTTGCCAAAAGTAATTGTGGTTGTTTCCCGAAGAAATAAGTTGCATATAACATGTTAAGAATTGTAATTATTGGGAATGCCTTGTAGTATGGAGGCGTTGTAAATAAATAAATAATCTCTTGAGAAAATAAGCCTAATAAAAGACAGAAAAAAAGACTAAAACAAAAAAAAGGAATCAAATATTCTCCTATATTTTTTGAAAATTTATTAGGTTTTTTCATATAGGTAGAAAATACTTCTGGAGCAAATACCTGTTGTAAAACAGTCATAAATATAAACCCAAGGTTTGCAAACTTTTGCCCTATATCGAAAATTCCAACACCTGCTTTAGTATTTAATATACCTAACATATATCTATCAAACTGAGTGTTTATAGTGCCAAAAAACACTCTAGGTGTAAGTGGTAAACTCAATTTAAGATTTTCTTTCAATAACTTACCTTTAAAATGAATTTCTCTCTTTAATATAGCTAAAACAGTAAGTATAATTAACATAATTCCGACTCCTAGTGCTTGCCCTAAAATATATCCTAATATTCCCTTCTTATCAAATACAAAATATATTGATAAACAAACGCAGATAATAGCTTCTGATATGGATATAAAAGCATATAGTTCTGCCTTTTTGGAGTTTCTTAAATAGATATAAAAATATTGCAATAGACTTTTTAATCCAAGGTGGATTAAAGCTAAAACTGTTAAAAAGGCTGGGAGATTTTTCCCAAATATTAAAAGATTTATGGATTGCTCTAGTTGGATGGTTATTATAGTTCCTATTGTCAAATTGATAAAAACGAAAATGATACATGTCCACATCAATTGTAACCTTTTTGACTGAATATTTTGTTCAAAATAATTCCTTTCAAAAATTGAGATTAAACCTAAATTAAGTATTCCAACAATAAATACTCCATAAATTATAGACAATGCCAAGCTTCCAAATTCATCAGGCAACAAATATCTTGTGAAAAAAGGTAAGCTAATTAATGGAATCAAATTCCTAACTAAAAAAGGAAAGGAATACCATATGATGCTTTTGATAGTTGAATTCATTATTTATTTAAAAAGTTTTTCGTCTACTCTAGTTCCAATTCTACAATCTTTAGTAAAAATCTTACCCAAAATATTTGGAAGATGCTTTGGATGCATTCCATAACCAGGCCTTACTGATTTGATATTACTTTCAGTAACTATGTCTCCTTTTTTTACATCTTCTGACACATATAGAGACCGAGAATAATTCCTTGCTGATTTTTGTTTTTCAGATAAGCTATAATCTATTTCCCCAATAGCTAATTCAGATTCTCTAACGGCTTCAACCATTTTTCTAAATTCTTTTTCATCGAGTGAAAAACTAGCATCTGGACCTCCAATAGATTTTTCTAAAATAAAATGTTTCTCAATAATTTTTGCTCCTTGTGTTACGGCGACGACTGGAGCAACTATTCCTAGTGTATGGTCAGATAACCCTGAAACTACTTTATATCGTCTTGTAAAATCTTTAATCATCATCAAATTTGCTTCTTCTATTTTGGCTGGATAACTGGATGTACATTTTAATAGAGCTACCCTTTTGTTTCCTTCGTCCTTGCAAGCTTTTAATGCGAGCTTTATGTCTTTATCTGTAGCTATTCCGGTTGAAATTATTATTGGTTTACCTTTAGAAGCTACATATCTAATCAAGGGGATATCTGTAAT
>CEVS01002748.1_pt1 | contig 29435 bp, 54 predicted proteins | sample 361571 | NCBI WGS metagenome assembly CEVS01 (sample SAMEA2623850, study PRJEB7988) | marine metagenome | isolation source: saline water (ENVO:00002010), including | reverse complement strand
ACTGCACCAGAAATGATGTTGTTACCATACATGAGTGAACCAGCAACGGGTTCACGGATACCATCGATGTCCACAGGGGGAGCAGCGACGAATGCTACGACGAAACAGATGGTTGCTGCCAACAGAGTTGGAATCATCAGCACGCCAAACCAACCGACATACAGACGGTTGTTTGTAGATGTGACCCATTCGCAGAAGTTATCCCACGAAGAGGTTTGTTGCCTTGAAAGAGTTGAAGCCATTGTTTTGAAAAAGGGTTATGTATAAGTGCGGGGAACACTAGGTAAATTATTCCAACCCTACCCTCCAGGGTTGGTATGAAAGACGTTTTTATACTCCCTAAGAGGTCTTGGTTTAAGGGGAGTTGGGGGGTGAGGATTTCCTCACCTGTCCATGTATTTATATTAAGGGAAAACCTCACCATTGTCAACCCTTGACACCAGTTCAAAAACTGTCTAGGATGGGCTTGTCCAGGATGATAAGGATATTAATAACGAAACGTCTCTACGTAATCCAATACTCTATTGAGATACTGGTCAGCAAGATACTTGTATTCAGAAGGAGCATTCTCCTCTTTTAGTTGATCTTTAATTTTATAAAGTTTAGATTGGATTTCATATCTGGTAATCTGTCCCCTCGGCATCATCAATCTCCTCAGTTAATTTTTTAATTTTACCTGCTCTTTTTTCCCAGGTATCTTTGTTATCATATATATGACCTGTTTTTCTCTTTGGATTGATACAATCAAAAAAATCTTTCTTTGAACACACAAGATTGTGAAGGGTCTCTTCATCACCTTCTCTACCTGTGTACCAGTAATGCTGCCCATTCATCCATATTGCCCCACACCTGGGACATTCAACCCTTGAAAAGGTTAAATCAGATACTTCTTTTGCCACTGAATCATTAGTAGTAGTTGGGTGTATTATTTAGTTCATGATGCTACAAACATAATTTTATAAATACACGCACGGTCCCTCCTCAAAAAAAAATGAAAAGGTTCATTCCTTTAATTATGCTTTTGATGGCAGCTCCTACGGCAGCAAATGCTGGTGGTCTGGTTCATAAAATGTCTTCTAGTGTTCAACTTACAGTTGATGCTGCTAGATCAACCGCAACAAGATTGGGAAGTCAATACTCTGTATCAGGTTCCAATGTCAACACGACAGATGGAACAACAGCAAATACTATTTCTACTGGTGCAATCACTAGTGGAATCATGGCGCCTGGTACAATCTCTGCTACACAAGCAACAGCAGGAGAAGCATTCTCTTTCTCTACTTCATACATTCAAGGCGATGCTGTAAGCACTAGTGCTCCTACTGTGGGGACTGTTGGTAACTTTTCCAGTCAGACTTCTTACACAGCAGGAACTGCCTCTACACTGGCAGGTACTATTGCCACTGATGGTGGTATTGCCATCACAGCTGGTGGAGCTGGCACTACTGCTGTGGGTCAATTTGTTAGCGAAATCACTGTGATTGATTAATATGAGGTTACAAGAAGCAATCAGTCTTGGGTTGTTTCTTGGTGTTGTTCATGGTTTGGGACAAGCTGCATACTCAGTGCCAGTAGTCCCAAACTTTACTCAGGGCTCCATGACTAGCCACACTGAAACGACCTCCAAGCAAACTGAGACAATTAATTCAATAGACTATGCAACAGGATGGCAATATTCAGTATCAGGAACAAATGTTTCCGCAGATGGAAATTCACTTCTTCCACCAAGTGTAACAAACAGTGTGAATGTGAACCCACTAGGTGGGATAGAGGGGCAGGTTCAAAGTTCAACAGTTGGTTTGGACTTCAGGAACTCCAACTTCACAGTGACAGACCCAACAAAGGCTTTTCAATTCACTCAGAGTTACATGGGTCCAGGGGTGACAAATCAAACTGTAATCCAAAGAACAACAGAAGTAACAAGCGTAACAGATACTACAAGTATCTTTACGCAATAGCAGCACTTACATTTGCTTCACCAGTTCATGCTGCTGATGTTGGTGGTGTGTCTGCCACAGCATCGCCAATCGCAAACAGTTCAGGCTCTGTGACCAACCAAGCCATCCAGGTTTTACAAGGTCCATACATTACCAATACTTATGGAGGAGGTATCAGTTGTCAGGGACCTACTGCTAACTTCACTCCTTACATCACTCATGCAAGAAATGATAAGGATCCATTTGAGACCATGTATATGGAACCTCAATATGATAATAGAGACTTTGAAGGGAGAATGGTAGAGGTTACCAAGAATGTCAAGAACTGGCCTTGGGAGACTTGGTATGATGATAGAACATATACCAATGCAGAAGGTGAGACTGTAAGAGCATACGAAGATGGTCAGGATATGACTATCACTATCATGGAAATGCAAGGGGATGGTGTTCCTGATGATCCAGGTAGACAACTCTGGCAGAAACCAGTAAGAACTGGTAACACAAGAAATTTCAGCACCAGTATTGGTCTCTCTGCAACACTGTCTCTACCACTTGATGGTGGACTACAAGAACGTTGTAAGCAGGCAGCAGATACTCAGATTGCATTGCAGGGTCAAATGCTTGCTAACAAGAGGTTAGACTTTGAACTTGCGAGACTTAAAAATTGTGGTGAATTATTGCAGAAAGGAATTCGTTTTCATCCCAGAAGTCCATATGCAAAAGTGTGTGCTGATGTGGTTGTGAATAATGTGACTGTGATTCCACAACACATTCACTCCATACCCTCTACTTCTTCAATGGGCGAACAGAGCGCAGTGCCTTCACAGCCTGATTCCTCTGCCTCTGCTCAGCAACCCTCTCAGAAGAGGACTGTGGCGGGATCTTCTTACCCCGTAAGGCAGCAACCTTCTTCATTACCTTCTTCACAGTCGGTTTCACCACTTTTAACAGAAGATCAGCAAGAGGTTTTGCAAGCAGTGCCGAGGACGTTGCCACAATAGCAATAGATGCAGTGGTAGTAACCATACCTGCTGATGGTATATTCTGAACTATCTGATCAGGTATTGATAACTTCTCCATTACAGGTAGACATTCCTTACCTACCATCTCATAATTAACAATCTTCTGATTACCCTCTAGGATCTTTCCTATGGGGTTTTTTAATTGCTGTTCTCTCGTAGGACAGGAAGGCATAGGTGCCTCTGTCTTGGGGATTGCAGGGGTTGATGGTGCCTTGGGTGGCTCAGGTTTTTCTGGTGGTCTTACAGGGGGTGGTGGAGGTGCCTCCTGTTGTATATTTAATTTGTTGGTGTCATATTGAAGAGGATTATAACTTGGTGTGCCAGCATCACATAGAGTGACTGTGCCCTTATCATCTTGATTTTTTAAGTTTGTATTCTGACTACTATCTTTATGCGCAGTTACACAACCAGGGATGTTTACAATTGGTGTCCCTAGTTGTTGTGTTACAGGTGGGTAGACTGGCAATGCCATAGGTGGATCTGTTGTCAACCACCTAGGCATTTCAGGTATTCTGATATCACCAATCCTTAGATTGTTTATCCTAATTTCAGGAATTGGCATTAACAATCACTGATCATAGAGTTCACAGTTGACCCTGCTGCCTCTCCAAGGTTCTGTCCTAGGAGTAATGCCCAACCACCTGCTAACCATCCAACATAAGGAATACTTGCAACTGCTGGCACTGCTAAACCAGCAGCAAGACTAGTCCCTGCCATTGCACCTTGTGATCGTGCGCCAGCGTCCGCCACTAAACACTCCGCGTCTTTTGCACTTAACTTTCCCTCGTTATCTGTTGCAACACCTCCAATATTTCTAGTTCCTTCTCTTGTATATTGATCAGTCCTGTACTCAGAACGAATCTCTGATCCACCACCAAAGATTCCTCTCTTCTCTTTTTCAAGATCAAGACTTCTACTTGAACTTAAAACTTTGGGGTCATCAGAACGATATTCAATCTCATATCCATCCTTACCTGCTTTGATTCTGTAAGAAGAATATGGACCTTTTGGGATATTAATAGTAGGCACTGGTGCTACTTTCTCTACTGGTTTCCTGAGAACATATCCCAATAAACCAATGTGTGCTACACCAACAATACCAAGCACACCTATTAAACTATACTTTACTACTTTGTTCATCTACCTAAGGGGATTGCTGGACCTGTTACTCCTACTGCTCCACCTAGTCCACTTACACCCCCAGTAGACGAAGGAAATTCAGGCATTGCTGAATCAACAATACCTGGAAGAGCTTTGCTAACTCCCTCTGTGGCAGATTTGATAATCTCTGTCTTAATTCCTTCTGTTATTGATTCTCTCATCACATAAACATAACCAGTTGCTCCTACAATTGTAAGAGATACTAGACCTGAAAAAATTGAAATCACATTCACAATTTTCTGCATGTCTCTACCGCTACGTCACTTGTATATAGCAGTATTATATTTTCTTTTGTTTTTCTTTTGTTTTATTGTAAATGATTACTTCTGTCCCATCATGAGTGAAGACTAGTTCATCATCTACATCCCAACAAAGCTCTTCATAAAGAGCATTGAGTTTCTCCATGTCTTCAAAAAGAGCATTTGGGTTAGGCATTAGTAGAGTTCCTCTTCTTTTTCTGTCTCAACCACACAATCAGATGTTGGGTAAGAAACACAAAGGAGAGCAAATCCAACTTCAATTTGATCATCATCCAAGAAAGATTGATCAGACTGATCAATGGTGCCACTCACAATCTTACCAGCACAAGATGAACAGGCACCAGCACGACAGGAATAAGGCATATCAATACCCTGTTCCTCAGCAGCATCAAGGATATAAGAGTCATCAGGACACTCAATGGTGTGTTCACCATCAGGTGTTTTAAGTGTAATTGAAAAAGTTGACATTAGTTTACGTGTACAGTACCAATCATTCCTGCGCCCTTGTGAGGAGCGCACCAATATGTATAGTCACCAGGATCAGTGAATGTAATATCAAATTCTTCACCAGGTAACATTGCTAATGATTCATGTCCAAGGTCAGGACGACCTTCAACAATCACATTGTGAGGTGGTAACATACCATTTACAAAATGGACAGTCTCACCTGCATCAATTGTAACCTCTGATGGATCAAAAATCAAGTTTCCACCTGAACCCATGGAGACATCTACTGCCCAAGCAGGTGCAGCAAGGAAAAGTGTAGCAAACAATGCAAAAAAGTATCTCATATCAGTCCTCCAAGTATTTTTTAATGACTTCTAAACGTTCTTCTTCTTTTGCAATAAGATCAATTTGTTCTTGGATAGCACCCAACACATCTGGATGCTCCCCAATGCCAACTGGATTGGCAAGATAAACTTCAATGTTCATCTTTGCTTTCTTGATGTTCCCAATAGCAAGTGCTTTGAGAGCATCTAACATTTCTCTTCTCATAAGATAAGTGCTCCAATAATTATTCCTTTACCAAATGCAATCCATGACATTTGATATCCATTCAATCCTAACTTATTTTTAATTGGTTTGTAGACCTTCCTTCTATGCCATTTGAAGGCAGATTTAATTTGTCTCATTTTGTTAATTTAATAAAGATCATAAGGGCAGCAAGAAGAAGAACAACAAAAGAAACATTACTCCAAGTGAGCACAGAAGAGTCTCCAACTTTGACTGGACCTAACTCCAAGTCTGCTGGTTGAGTAATGGTTTGTTCAATCTGCAAACCCTCAATATTTGTACCCTCTGGTGCATTGATTGTAATGTTTTTTGTCATTCAACTAACGTACCAAGGGCACGACGAATTTCACGTAGTTGTTCAAAGTCTTTCTGCTTAGTGCCACCATCATATGCCCAGGCATATCCTTCTTCAATCATTTCTTCGTTGAGTGACACCAGTGAGTCCCCAATGTATAACCAGCCAAGAAGACGCCCATATTTGCCAACCCCGCCAACAAGTTCAGTCCTAATAATAAGGTCATCATCACCAGCCACCGCACCTTCCAGTTTTTCTTTGAGCCAGTTGGTTGCGTCGTATCCAAGTGCTTTCTCCTCTAAGTCTCTGGTACGTTTTTCAGGTGTATCTACACCTGCAACTCTTACTCTTTCTTTCTTAGATAAGTCAAAACCCAAGTCAATTGTTACATCAATAGTATCACCATCAACTACCCTGTTGATCTCTACTACTCTGAAGTTGTAACAACTCTTCCTGCTGGGTGGCACCATTGCTCCCATTTTCCCTCTCATCTATGCCTAATATATAGACAACTATGTATAGCACCGCACATAAAAGTATTGCTATCATAATAATTACACTCCATACTGGATCATTTGGATCTTGAAGTGGTCTCAGTAGTAAATTCATTTATCTTTCAATATATTTTCTATTACTCTTCTTGTATCTTCTGACTTCTTCTTCTCTCTTTCACAATGCTTATAACCTTTCTTTCCATGAAAGATTAAATGACCCTGATATATCATGGTCAGACCAAAAACAAATAGTAATATGGTCCCAAAAAGTTCCAGACTCATGGGTTCCTAGGGTTCATCCCTAATGATTTGAGATATTCAATCCACCAGTCAGCATCCTTCATGTACCTCCAATTAGGTACATTCTCTCCACGTTCTACCACATAGTATTGGTAGAGAGCATCATCTATAATCTGTGCGATCTCCATATTCTTCTTCCTCCTCATCAACGTCTGCATATGCATCTGCCAAGTAGGGTCCATGGGGTTTTCTGGATTCTGCTTTGACGTATCTTCGTTCATTGTTTGCTGCTGTAATCCACAAACTCAATTTCATTACAATCCATATGATGCCAAGGGGAAGAAAACATAATACTAATACAAGAGGTTTCATTCGTGTGCCTTTCCAAATGGCTCCCAGTGTTCCCAGCCATATTTATGAACTGCCCACATACCAAGTATGGGTACAAACACAAGGAGTATACAAAGTGTGCCTAGTGATACTGGATTGTTGAGAACATGTGCTGCAAAATGTGCTAGGTTATGCATCTTCTTCCTCGTGATGATCGTAGGTTAATCTGCAATCCCAAAAGTAATCCTCTTCCCATTCAGGTTCATAAAGAGGACAAGGTTCCTCAAACAAATGAGCCATTCTAAGTTGTTTGATTCTTTCTCTAAGAGATTTGTGAAACTCTCTCTTTTCTTCTGGGTTCATTCTGGGAAATCCCATTTGGTGATGGTGTTTACTTTGTGTTCTGGACCCCAACCTTCCAAATAGATGTATGGTGTGGTTCTTATGGGACAATGTTCACCAACACATAACAAATCATCAACAATCCTCCAAGATTCTAACACTTCTTCAGCATGAACGAAGTGTGATTGGTCACCATTCATGGCATCATAGAAAAGTTTTTCATATCCATCCACAGCACCTTTTGGATAAGGATGAGTCAGGGTTGCTGTCTCTACCTTATCATTCAACCCAGGAGATTTGATATCAATACGAATATCAAGATGAGGGTTAGGTTGCAGACGCATAACAATACGGTCATTGAATTCATGTCCTGGAAATAGATTGAGTGGTGGTTCTTTGAGTTTGATGACTACCTCTGTACAAGAGTAAGGCATCTTCTTACCAGTCATGAAGTTAAAAGGAACCCCCTTCCAACGCCAGTTATTGACGTGAAGAGAACCAGCAACGTAGGTAGGAGTGTTACTGAAAGGATCAACGCCCTCTTCATTACGATAACCATCGTATTGTCCACAAATCAGGTCCTCCCCTAAACTAGTTGCTGCTAATACTTTAACTTTTTCTCTTCTAATTTCTGTTGCATCATTCCTGCAAGGTGCTTCCATAGCAATCAATGACAAAATTTGGAGCATATGATTCTGTAACATATCTCTCACAGCACCAGCAGTGTCATAGTATTGTGACCTTCCCTCACAACCAATGGTTTCAGTGGCAAAGATTTGGACTTCCTCTATATAATTCCTATTCCAAAGGGGCTCCAAAAGAGTGTTACTAAACCTAGTAGTAAGTATATTATTAACAGTATCTTTGCCAAGATAATGATCAATGCGATATACTTGTTTCTCGCGTAGACATCCGCTAACCACTGACTGTAAATGATTAGCAGATTGAAGATCCACCCCAAAAGGTTTCTCAATAACGACTCTTGTTTTTTCTGGGTCATTTAGTAATCCTGCTGCTTTAAGGTTTACTATGGCATCAGCATATCTGTCTGGTGGTACAGACAAAAAGAATGTCATGTCATCTGTGACAGGTATTGATCTAAGGGTATCAACATCACTTAAATCACATTGATGATAGTCCATCTTTAATGACAGACCAGCCTCATAATATGCATCAAGACTTTCCAACCAGGATTGTCTTGTATGTTCTCTTCTTGCTGCTCCAATAATCTTATAATTTTCAGGAAGCAAATTCTTTTGATACAGTTTATTCAGTGCAGGAATTAGTTTCCTTCTGCACAGGTCACCAGTTGCCCCAAAGATGACAAGGGTTTTAGTGGGCTGTTCCATTTCCATCATACTTATCCGACTCGTAGTAGACATTCTCACCTTTTCGTATCCCGAAATATATCGTGGATAATACAAAGGGTATTGCCAGGATTGCAAGGGCATCAGCGAACATTATGCCCCCCAAACATATACCTCATTCCATTTAGGATCTTGTTAGCAAAGTTCCCAAGTCCTCTTGAATTGAACCTCTCAAATAAGGCGGTAGTAATGACAGGAGCAGGAACCCCAAGATCAACAGCAGCATTGACAGTCCAACGACCTTCACCACTATCGCTAACTCCCCCACCGTACTTGCTAAGCTCAGGATCGCTCCGTAATACATCAGCAGTGAGATCAAGTAACCAGCTACCAACAACACTGCCACGACGCCACAACTCAGCAACCTCAGCGACATCAATGTCATACTGATAATTTTGGGGGTCGGACATGGGAGCCACTTCGGCATCACCCTCAACCACATAAGCTCTTCCTGCATCTGCTGCTTGAAGTATGTTAAAGCCCTCTGCGTATGCTTGCATGATACCATATTCAATACCATTGTGTACCATCTTTACAAAGTGTCCTGCACCTGCTGGTCCACAATGTAACCAACCATACTCAGCACTGGTAGCACGACTCATAGGATCGGTGCGGGTGGCACCTGATATACCTGGGGAGAGTGCTCTGAAAATGGGGGCACATACAGATACTGCTGTATTTGTACCACCAACCATAAGACAATATCCACGGTCAAGACCATAAACACCACCACTAGTGCCACAGTCAATGTATTGGATGCCAAGCTTTTCCAACCTTTCTGCTCTCCTGCGAGAATCCTTAAAGTTGCTATTGCCATGATCAATAATAATATCACCCTCAGTACAATGCTGTAAAAGCTCATTGATAGTGTCCTCAACGTTTTCTGCTGGCACAACCATCATAAAGATGCCAGTTCCAGGGTGATCATATGTCCCAGTTCCAGTCTTTACTGCTTGAACTAGTTCCTTAATACCAACTGTAACACCATCCACATATCCATTCTCATATGCTTCCTGTGCTTTGTCATAATTTCTTCTGTAACCCCAGACTTGAATCTCTTGGGACATCATCCTTCGTGACATGCCTTCGCCCATACGACCAAGACCAATCAACCCTACCTTCATCTAATCCTCTCAACAATTTTTTCAACTATGTCTATGTCTATCCCCATAAATGGTGGTACAATACCTAACAGTCTTAACAGACCATCAAGGAACAAAGCAAGAACTATTGTTCCTAAGATCATACTTATGATAGACGCTGTGTGATTATGCTGTCTAATTGCAGCTGCTATCATCTCTTCCACCTCTTCCCTTGATATAGGGTGAGGTGGTTTTATTTCTTCAAATCTGTGAGACATTATCGGAAAAAGAGTTTGACACCTGCTGCAATTCTACCATCACCTAAGTCATATGTAGGTGCGATATACTCAGTGAAAAACTTAATGTCTTGACCTCCTAACTCAATACCAGCACTGGTGAGTACGCCTTTTTCTACCTTATCAGTATCCCAATATGTATTAGCAGAGATGCCCAAATATGCTGTGGTAGAGGGTGTAACTGGTGCTAGAAATTTCACACCAGCATGGTTAAGTCCTGGGTGGTCACTACTCATTTTTGGTGATGATTGATGCTCAAAAAATAGTCTGACATTCTCATGGATGTCTGTTTGAATACCATAATAACCAATGGGTTCTTTCAACCTAATAAATTCCTGTTCATATGGTGAATAATTCATACCAACATATGTTTCTATGTTGGTAGGAGTTAACCACCCTGTACCTATTGTTGTCAGCAAACCAATTGCTGACCAAAGACCAAATCCTTCAATCATTTTTTGTCTATTGTAGAGACGACTGGTAGCTCTTCTTTCTTCTTAGCAATAGTAGGAGCAGATGAACCTGAGTTATTACCATTTCCATCTTTACTTTGCTTAGCAGGACTGACCCCAAAGGTAGCTAAAGTACCGGTAAAAATCGAAGCGATGAAAGTTGGATCAATTTTCTGTTGTGGTAACCAGGGAATTGTAATATAGTTCAACGTAAGAATGCCACCTGACCAGACTAGTATAACAAGTCTGACCAAAGTGGCAACTCCTTCTTCATGCCATTGATATTCATCTTGATCTGAAGACTTTTTCATAGATCTCTTGAACATGGCTGATATTATTTATTTTTAAGGTAACTCTAACCCCTCTCTAAGACAGGTGTCATCAAGCCTTTGTCAGGACCACCACCATCATCATCATCTTGAAATTGTGAGAAGAGAACAAAGGCAAATACTAATGTAGCAGCAGTCATTAACATCAGAAGATACCAGGAATGATTTGTCCTGTCACTGCATAGGATCCCATTGCTGCAACAACGCCAATCATTGCTGCCCATCCATTGATTCTTTCTGCTTTTTCATTAAACATTGTTCTTTCTCCTTGTTAAAGTTAATTTGTGGCCAAGTATCACGTATGATCTCTGCCAATTTGTAGGGTGTAATTGTTGAGATCACTGGGTGTATTCTCGTAGATGGAGGAATCTCCATAGGTTTTGTGGTCTTTGTATCCAACCATCCTTCCCTTTGTGTTTTGAAGAGCAGGCATGAATACAATGAAAAAGAAAACTCCTGGTGCTCCTACAAAAAGGAGCAGCACAATCACATAGTAAGTAAGAAGTTCAATCATCAGAATCCAAAGGCACCAAAGAAAAATACACTACCACTAAAAGTATAGCTGACAAGAGCAGCAACAAATCCAAGCATAGCAGTGCGTCCATTCAACTTCTCTGCCCTCTCAGCATAGGTTTCGTATCCATAACGCTCAGCATCAGTCTTTGAAACATACATCTGAGGTTCTTTGGCGAACATGTTCTGTTGGCCAAGCTCATTAGTTGTAACAGTCATTTTACAATGTGTTATAAATCTTTACATATTATATATAAAAAAAATGAGGCTGTCAAGCCTCATCAGTCTGAGATTGTATCCTTCCTAACTCTTTGAGAACAAGCATGTGTTCATTCTCTAATGCTTCTATCCTGTATTGAAGCTTCTCAACCAGAGTATAGATGTCTTGCACCTCTGAAATGTTCTGTTGACCCCTGTCAGAGTCATCATAGAACCATTCCAACATCTTCTTAACTTTCTTCTTCATTGATTGTTTCTACTGCTTTGAGGGACTTTTGACGTAGGTCTTCTGGTAAAGGAACAAAACCTAGAGAATCAGACTTTGCCTGAGACTCTTCACTCAACATATAACGTAGAGTTTCCTTCACACCAGGTTTGGATTCAGGATAAGCAAGGATCCAAGTTAATGAAACAATAGGATAGGAGTTAGCACCTTCTGGATTGGGATCTGCTCCTCTCAGTTTATCATCAAGGACAATCTTGGAAAGACCAGAAGCAGAAGTCTCTGCATTTGCTATAACAAAGTTACCTGCTTTGTTTTGTAAAGTGACTTGTCTTAGATCACCATTCTTTACATATCCATAATTTACATATCCAATGGCACCAAACTGACCTTGTACCTGTGCTGCTACACCAGAGTTTCCTTTTGCACCAACACCAACAGGCCAACTAACTGCCTTACCTGTACCCACATTCTTCTTCCATTCAGGGGAGAATGCAGACAATGAATTAGTAAATCCTTTGGTAGTACCTGAACCATCTGAACGATAGACCACAAGGATATTACGATCAGGACAACCAAACTCTTTCCAGTTGGTAATCTTGCCAAGATAGACATCAGCAAGTTGTGTCTGAGTCATCTTTACTTCTTCACACTCTGGGTTGAAGTATGCTGGGACAATAGCACCACCAGTCATGGGGATTTGAACCATACCAGAGGGAGGAAGGTCTTTATCTTTTACAGCACCATCTGAGGCACCAAAGTCAATAGTATTAGCCTTGAACTGACGTACACCAGCACCACTACCAACTGCTTGATAGTTGATTTGGTTTCCAGTTTCCCTGGAAAATGCCATTAACCAAGAGTTATAAAGTGAAGAAGGAAAGGTAGCACCTGCTCCATTTAGTTTAAACGTTTCTGCTTTCTCTGTGGAAGAACCACAGGCAACCATGAGAGGGGTGGCAGCAATAACTGCTGCGAGTGCTTTGAGTTTCATTTATTTCCTATCAGAACTTGTACTTGGTGCCGACTTCAAACTTCCAATCGCGGGCTTCATCCTCACCCCACTTGTGTTCAAACTTTGCCTTTGCAGAAAGTTTTTCAGTAATGGGGATTGATGCACCAACTTCAGCAACAGTGAAGGTATCTCCATCAAAGACTTCTACACCATCAGCAGCGGAGAGACCACCACCAACTTCAACGTATGGTTTGATACCACTTTCAAGTTTCCACCCATAACCCAGGCGTCCTTGATGAACTGTTTTAGCATACCCTTCCTCGTCACCCTTGAATTCAGATTTGGTGGATACGTATGGACCTGCCATTGCTGGGGCGGTAACCGCCAAACCAAGCAGGGCAACTGCGAATGCTTTCATTTGTTTGTACCTTTGTGTTTTGTACTTGAATATCTTAACTTAACCTGAAGTCTATGTCCACTAAGAAGTAATTAAGAAAGACCTCCTAATATATTGGCAAGGTTAATCCAAATTTAACCATAAAAAAACCTCCCCATAAAGAGGAGGTTAGGATATTAAGATATCAGATATCAGAAGCTGTACTTGACTCCAAGCTTACCACCCAGACCAAAGTCATCATCGTCATCAGCAGTCAGGAATGAAACCTCACCATAGACTCCAAGGGCATCAGAGACAGGCAGGCCAAGACCAACTTTACCAGAGAACTGGGTATCAGTGTCTTCACCATCAACAGCGACGATGGCAGGACCAGCCTGGATATAGTAGCCAGCACCACCTTCACCCAGGGCACCTTCGTAGCCTACGTGGATGTCAGTAGTTGCACCAGAGTAATCATCGCCAACCCAACCAGCATTGGTTTCTACATTAACGTAGGGACCTGCAAGGGCAGCGCCAGCGGACATGGACAGAGCAGCGGTGGCTGCGAATACAGATTTAAACATTTTTGTTACCTATTGTGTCTCGTAGAGTTTAACCTACGGATGAAAAGGACCTCGACGTGGTCCTGTTTGTTTCCTTTTGTTACTTTAATTACTGAAAGACAAAAGGTTAAGTATTTATACTAGCAGACAAGTTCAATTCTGTCAACTAGGTTGGGTTTTCACCCTGCTGTGATGGAGCAACTCTGCCAAGATAGGGATCATAGTCCATCACATCATTTATGGACTGCTGTGCCCCTGCTTGGGACCACCAGTTCATTTGTGCATCATAGTTCCCTTTGTGGAATGCGTCAATGTGCTCAGGGTGGATAGAGGACCCCAGTTCAAGGCGGTAAAGAAGAAGAGGAACAGCATAGGTGTTGCCTGAGTTGTATATGAGATCATCTGCTACTGGTCTTGGTCTGACTCCATTATCTAGTTTAAACTTATCTCCTCTACAATGTAAATTGATAAGTTTCTTAGCATGGTGTCTTGTAATCAGATAGCAGGCAGTAGAAAACTCATTCACAAATCTCTTGTGGATCCTTGTGAAGATATCTCCTGTGCAGATGATAGCAATCTGACAACAGTCCCAATCATAGGGCATCTTAGCCACAATGTCTTTCCATGTAAAGTTCCAATACTTTACAGTATCAAGACAGCAATCATCCTCCATCATGATTGCATAAGGAGCATCAGTTTCCTCATAGAACTTCTTAATCGCTTTAAGATGAGAGGTAGTACAACCTACCTCACCAGATGACATCATATCAGGGTATCTTCCTTTTAGGATGTGACCCAAATCATCATCTCTACCATCAAAAGCAGAGACTCTTTGATAGTCATTCACCTCCCAATACTTAAATTGATCCTCCATGTACTGCCATCTCTCTGGTTGCCCATCAAGATTGACGCAATAGATTGGACCCATCCCTTGGAGTTTATATGCTGCTTTATTTCTATCCATCAATCTCCTGGAATAATACGATTACTATCTTCATCAAAGTGTTCAGTAGAAAACTCAAACACTTCTGTATCTTGTAATGCTTTCATTCTATGCTTCATACCAGTGGGAACATGAAACTTGTCACCTTCACCCAGAGTAACACAGTATGCTAACTCAAGGTCATCGTGCCATGAATAGTATACCACCAAAGTCCCCTTATGTACATAGAAGACCTCATCCTTTTTCTCATGGTAGTGCCAGGAGCACTGCTTACCTTTTGCAATAAACAATAGTTTACCACAATACTTTTCACTATTTGCTATCCACTTTTCATATCCCCATCCCTTGGAGACAAACTTAATTGGATCTTTTGGTGAGTTCATTTTTGTTGATATTTATGGGTCACTTCAACACTCTATTATCAATGATTCTATTAGATACTAACACATCATGATATCTCTCATAGAAGGTTCTGGTATTCTTATGCTGTGATTTGTATGCCCAGAGGGGTAAATCACCACCAACTCTTGCTCCACTAGACCAGGACATTGGCTCCATATCAATAGTATAAGCACCACAAACTTTGCCAAGTTCAAGACGTGCCCTATACATAAGGTCATGATCATCCATATCACATGGGGCAAATGAATCATCAAGATAATTTAATTTTTTCAAATCATCTAAGTTCATCATCAGAGGTCCCCTGTTAGCAGAAGATCTTACAGCAAAGATATCCCTAGACAAACCATGATTTACTGAGGCATGATCTACATGGTTGAGAATATCACACCACCCTGTGACTGGCATATCAGGATTATGAAGATGAATTGAGTGGGGATTAACTTCCCAATTGTGAGAGCACATCGCAGTCACAGCAAAGACATCATAAAAATTATCAAAGGGTTTCTGCATCCTCTCATTCCAACCCTTCTCAGCAACAACCTGGTCATCCTGCACTACAATTACAAATTCTCCTTTGGATTCTTTGAATGCAGCATTGTTTGTTCTGACTTCAAATACATCTGGAAGAACTATTGCTCTTACATTAGATCTATCAGTATATTTGTCTACAATTTTATCAGAATCATCAGTGCATCCATCAAGCATACAAAGAAGTTCATAGTCACCAGTGGTATTATTAATGATACCATCTAGAACTTTTTCCAAAAGAATCTCTCCTGTTGGAATCTGTCTGGCACTATTGTGTATTGTAACTATGATACTGTGCATTCCCACTCCTCCTTAATTTCATTCAAATAATAATCAATCTCACGACCATATCCTGCATCACCTCTTTGATACCAATAGATGTAATTACATTCAACAAAATTTCTATACTCTGGTCCACCCACAGTGTAACCATTTCTGATTGCAAGATTAGTTAGGATACTTTGATCATTGCGATGTTCTAAGAACCCAGGCAATTCTTCACCCAATGTGCTTGGATCATTGTTGATGCTGATCTCATCTTTACAACACTCTAAGTATTCTTCAATTGCTTTGATAGATTTATCACATACTCTCCATATCTGGAAACCTGCTTCTAAATGATTTGATTCATGGTATGCTGTATCATCACATCCCATTCTAATAAAACAATCTCTCTTGGTTACAAATCTATTCTTTAATGGAGTTGTCAGTAACAATGAGATGTCTTGATCTTCTAGAATTGATTCTACATAACTAACCAAACCCTTAGAGAACATGTCTCCACAGTCAGCATAGATTACAAAGTCATTCTCCTCAGCAGATTTAAGCACCTCAAGAATATAATATGGTTTCCACAACCAATACCCAGCACCAGTTTTTTGGTCAAGTATTTTTTTATTTTCTTGATAGAAGTTTGTTTGTACTAAATCCTCTCTTGTGAAGGGATGATGTACAAATTCTTCCTTATGCATTTGATGTAAGAACCTCTGCTGCTTTGCAAAGGTTTCATCAGCATATGATATCAGATGCCAATTCATTTATGTCTCTTTGTGAAAGTATGTAAGTACCTTGGTTTTGTACTGCAATAGCAGCTGCCTTATTGGCAAAAGGTATTGCTGTCTCAATTTTATTATGTATCAGATAATAATACACAAGGGCTGACAAGAATGTGTCACCAGCACCACAAACATCAAATGTATTTACTTTGACACCAGGGTATAGTTTACCCTGGTACTCAGCACCTTTTGATCCCCTTGTGATGATCATTCTGTCTGTGGTCTCACCCACCCTGGCATGTTCATACTCATTGATCTTGATGAATGCCTTGGTAGGAGGAACCATTGGTTTCTTTGTATCCACAAAGACTGGACCATCAAACCAATTTACAAGGTGATTAAGCATCTCTGCTGAGATGAATCCTTTGTTATAGTCAGAGATGACAAGAGCATCATACTTATTATCTGGTAGGGTATAACCAAAGTCACCCACCTCATCTCTCTCATCAAGTCTCATAATCTGTTGATTTGATTTAAGATCAACATATCTGGTCTTGATGGGTTGCTCTTCATTGGTAATGATACTTACATTCATACCAAACGACAGAAGATTGTAGTAGACATTCCATGCCATACCACCAGTCCTCTCTTCTCTCTCCCATTTCAAGACAGGTACAGGTGCCTCAGGACTGATCCTATCAACAACACCATACACATATTTGTCTATACAGGAGTCACCTATAAGCAGAACCTTGAATTGTTTTTGTTGTTGAGTAACTTCCAATCCTTTTGAAGTATCTAACTTCTTTTGCATACTCTGCACCTACAACCTCTTTTCCTTTCCAATCAGAACCTACTATCAGTATATCAGGTCGTATGGAATCTATCAATGACTCCAACTCAAACCTGCTGTTAAATGTATGTACCACATCAACCCCCTTAATAGACATCATCTGAAAGACTCTATCTTCAAGAGGGTAGATTGGTCTAAGGTATCCCTTATCTTGGGCTACCTTATGATCTGAATCAAGTGCCACAATCAATGTGTCACCAAGAGAAGCAGCATACTTGATTAACTCAAAGTGCCCTCTATGGAGGACATCAAAGCAACCATTGACAAATACAATCATGAGATCTTGTCATACCAATACTTCAACAAATCACTAAGTGTAGTATCAATATCATACTCTTCCTTGAACCCAGTCATTTCAACCAGGTTAGAAGAGTCACCATGTTGATAGTGAATCTCATGTGGACGCCAGAAGGGTTCATGAATCCTCTGCACTACATCATTCAAACCTGAAATCTCAATCAGTTTGTCAGTGAAATACTGCATCTGTCTGGGTGTATCACCGCAGATATTGAAGACATGGTTAGTCACATCTTCATTCATCATGGCAAGATAGTATGCTCTGACAGTATCACGCACATCCATCACAACTCTTGTTGTGCTGAGGTTACCAATCAAAAGTTCTTTGACTTGATAACCCTTCATCATCCTAGCAATCTGATATGCATCAGATGAGATGGAGAAGATACGTCCTCTGCGTGGTCCAGTGTGAGAGAATGCTCTGGTGATGAATCCTTTTAAGAATCCATTGTTGAATCTCTCTTGGAGATACACATCAGTTGCTGCCTTAGAGGCACCATAGGGGTTGGAAGGAACAATAGCATCATTCCAATGAATCTTACGTCCATCCTGTCCTACATTGCCATACACCTCTGATGTAGAGCAGAACATCACCTTACAGTCAGGTTGATGATCTTGAAGGACCTGGATAAGATTGGCACTACCCATGACATTAGTCTCCATTGTGCCAATAGGATCACGGAAACTAGTGGGTGGGTGAGACTGTGCTGCTAGGTGGAACACACCATCAAACTCATTCTCCTCAAAGACCTTACGCATGGAGCGATAGTTGGTCAGGTCTCCATACAGGAAAGTGATAGAGTTGTAAGCATCATCAGGAACAACATCACGAATGTCACTCTCCATACCATTGGTACGACGAATGAGACCAAATACTTTATGCCCTTCACGATGAAGAAGGTTTGCTAGGTGAGCACCAGCAAACCCTGAAATACCAGTAATTAAAAATCTTGCCATACTAATAAATTACATAGTTAATGTTGTCAAAGAAGAACAGTCCCCTTTCCTTATGATAATTATACCACTTTTCTGGCATAACACAAATGCTGTCAAGGTCTGGGGCATAGTCTTTTACAGCAGAACTCATGTGACTAGCACCACTGCTTAATGTAAGTAATCCATATGATGATGCCATAAGATCACAGTATCTAAAAATACTTTCTACTTCAACACACCCATCATACTCAAGATCATATGAATTGCTAGATACTGACTTAACAAAATCAATAGAAAGAAACCTTTTGTCTGGATATTCCTTCTTCATATCCCCAAGGATATTTTTTAATTTGTTCTCATCATAACCAATAGTTGTAGAAGTGAAGTCAACAATAAACACATCCTTATATCCATCATGAATTTCTGGTTCATAATAAATTTTAGGATGACTGTTCACTGGTTCCAATCCATGAAACAATTCCCAATTGGAAATCATATTGCCAGTGCCTTTACCATCCATACACAGTTCTTGATATGGAATGTCTGGTAGGTCACCTGCATTCCAAGATCCTGCTTTCTTTCCCTCTACATATGGATTTTTATCCCACACCAGATCATATATTTCTGGATTTCTAAAAGGTGCATCCTCTAAAATATATGTCTTTCTGTCCTGCTGTTTATGAAACTCCTCTGGGAGAGTGGAGAACTGCAATGAATCACCAAGTCCACCATGCCATGATTTTAAATATACATCACTCATTCCATCACCCAGACAATTTGATATCCCTCATGAATAGGTTTCATACCAATGTCATCCATAAAATCTTTCACATATGTTCCCTTAGCAATCTTCCCATCATTGGTAAAAAATGCATTGTGGTCATCAATACAGACAATAGAACCCTTACCTAACTTATCAATAGCAGCACACATCTCTTTCACATGATGTAGTTGAGATGGATGAGGGTCCTCCCTAATAATATCAAAGGAATCAAGGTACAAGAAATCAATCTGTTTTTTTGGCAAGTTCCATAGGAAATCAACAGAGTCTTGACAATGTACTGTTGTCTTATCAGAGGTTAATTCATTTGCATAGTTTACATTATCCTCACAAATATCTACTGAATGAACTTCTCCATCATAGAAGTTAATGAAATCATCAAAAATATATGTGCTGGCACCATCATCACCAAAAGCAAGATTGCCATGGTCTCTTCTCATACAACCAGTCTCTACAATCAAAAAGTTCTTATCTTCTTTCTGGTCCAGCAGTTCAAAGATAATCTCAAAAGAGGATGCTCTATCTCTTACTGGATTACTACCTGCAGGTTTCAGCAATCTTGTATAGAATTTACTACTAAATCTCTTAGAATAAGTCATGATTAACCTCTAATACCTTTGCTTACAGTGATCCAGTTGTCAGGGATGAGGAAAGACTCATCAACAGTATGTGACTCAATACCATAAGCAGGTTTGTAATATTGGAATGGTTTGGGTGCCACAATAGGTTGTGTGGGATTCTTAATCAGATAAGCACCCCACCAGGAGAATGTGCTTCTGGATAGAATACCACCATTACAAAGTGACATTAGACACATATCAGTGTGTGGAACACAAGAGCGATGATACTCACCATCACCATCTCTATGGTTGTGCTCATACAACTCAACAGTCTCCCTGATTAAGAACCTATCATCAGAGAAGAAGTCCTGTTCTTGACACCATTCAACATCATCACTGGTGACAAAGACATAAGCATCATCATCAAAATGAGACAGTGCCTCTTCATAGTATTCCCAGGTAGGCATAGGGAACATATCCAAGTGCTTCTCAGTCCTGGTAGCATCACCTCTCCTTACATGTAGGAAGATCACCTTCTCAAAGTTAGACAAGAACTCCTTACAAGGTTCAAGGATTGTAGGTTTGAATGTAAGTTCTTCTAGGAGATTCTCTCTAATGTTCTCAAAGTATTTGTATGATTGTAGATACCCATCAAGGTTTGTACCATCCTGAAAGTTGTCAAACAACTCCTTGTCAAATCCATATGACTTCTCTTGCACTGTCTGTACACCAGGATTCATCATCTGAATGGTCTGGTCACTATAAATTGCCTGCATTGAGATGTTAGGATTGATGAATCCTACATGCTCCTGGGGGATAGTGAATGCCTCATGCATACCATAGTTGGACTGGTTAGGTGCATCATCAGGTGGGATGACCCAATCATAACCATGATGTTCTGCAATACCCCTAAGCGCAGCATATTGGAAGAGTTGGTTGCCCATTCTTCCATTGCTACCTAAGCGATCATATCCAATCATTAATTCATTACTCCAAGCACTTTAATAATTTGTTTCTTAGAACCTATTGTGATTCTAACACAGTCTTCAAGATTAACAAAGGAGCTCCTATCTCTGATAAGAATCTTGTTTTCTTTCATCTTATCTAGGAGAGTTTTTGCATCAGGTGTTTTCACCAATACAAAATTAGCACTGCTATCAATGGCAGTATATTTGTTTGCCAAGTTGTCAATGAAGAACTTCTTGGCATCATTCATCTCATCAATCCTAGCATTCAGATAATCAAGATCATCAAGTGCTGCTACACCACACAGTTGTGCCATGGCATTGACTGTCTTACCATTTCTAATCTTTCTAAGATTAAAAAGCAGGTCAGGATGTGCCAGCACATACCCAAGTCTCACTGCTGCCAATCCAAATGCCTTAGAGAATGTTCTAGTTACAATCAGATTCTTATGTCCAATCACTAGATGAGCACAAGATTGTCTTGCAAACTCATAATATGCTTCATCTACCACAAATAATGTGTCTGGATTTGCTTGAAGCAACCCCTGAATGGTTGATACATCAATCAATTTACCTGTTGGATTGTTAGGATTGACAATGTATACAACATCTTTATCAATACATTTCTCCCATTCATACTCATGACTACTAAGAGGATCAACAATTTGTTCCTTTACATAGTGGTCTGTATTGATAGAAATAAATGTATCTACCTGTGTATATGAAGGGGAATAGGTCAATACCTTTGTATCCTTATCCACAAACACAGTGAAAATGTCTTTCAAACCATCATCAGATCCATTATATACCTCAATAAAGTCTGATGGGAGAGAAACATACTCTGATAGTTTCTGCTTCAACTGAGAGGCACAGATGTCAGGATATCTTTCATAGCGATAGAAGTTCTTCATCACCTCAAACACCTTGTTTGATGGTGGAAACTCTGACTCATTCCAATCAAAACATTCCCAATCAGAAGATAGGTTAGACCTACCTCCTACATTATAAGGACTTAAAGAATCAACACTCTTTCTATTATTAATCATCAGTCAGGCAATGAAGAGTCTACTGTAAGAAGTTTTTCAGATGAGAAGATGCCCCAGTTATCAACCAGTTCTTTTCCCTCAACTTTAAGTGTAGCATATTTCTTTGTAGGATGCATGAAAACACACACAGCAGACATGTCAATTGCCTCTTGTGGTGACACACACTTGTGAATGAGATCATTCAACCCATTGAGATTATTAAATGTCTCATCCAATTCATCAAAAGCATAGATTTCTTTGCCCATCTTTGCAAGATCTGTAATCAATCTTGCTGATGGAGATCCAATTGTGACAGGAGAGTTTGGTTTAAATGATACACCAATAATGCCAACTGTTGGGTATTTACTACATCTATCCAAAAGGGATTGGTATACATTTTCATTAACCTCATTCGCGAATTCAAGATGCTTTGCTTCTTTGCCCCTATCAGAGGCAAACTTAATGAAGGCAGATGTGTCCCTAGGAAAGCAAGTGCCACCAAATGGAGTGCCATACCCAAAGAAATGTGGTGAGATTCTCTTATCAATACCAATAGTGTCTGTGATTCTATGCACATCCACATTCTTCATACCATCACAACACTCACCAAGGAAGTTAGCAAAGGTAATCTTATTGACAATGAATGCATTCAAGGCAACTTTTGCCACCTCTGTCTCTTCCAGTGTCAGGTATTTCTTAGGTGGATTGTTCTGATGCAAGTTACCAAAAATGCCATGGGCAATGCCTGCATCCTCCCAGTTGTTGGCACCAACAAGGAAGAACTCTGGGTTCATAAAGTCTTTAATGACATTACCTAGTCTCACAAAGTCAGGAACATAAGCAAAACCAAATCCTTCCTCAAACTTTCTTCCTGAAATCTTCTCAACAAGACTGATGAGTTTAGCAATAGTACCTGGAAGTACAGTAGATGATAGGATAATACAGTGATAATCCTTATCACTCTTCTTCAAATTGACTGCAAGGTCAGTAAGTGCAGACTCTACAAACTCTGCTGAGTATCCAGTGTCACCCAGTTGTGTATTGACAAGGACAATTGTAGCCTCTGTCTCATTGATTGCTCTACTGTATGAATCAGTGAAGCCAAAGAAGTTTGTATGTGGAAAGATCTGAGACAACCCAGGTTCATAGAAGGGTAACTCCTGCTTGTTAAGTTTGTCAAGAACATATTCATTTTTATCTACACCAAGCACTCTGTTGCCTGCTTTTGCAAGACAACAGGCAAGAGGCAAACCTAGTTTACCAAGACCAACAAAGCTTACATTCATTCTCAATACTCAATAATTGGACCAAAAACAGTAGACCCAGTGATTTGGGCTTCGCAATATCTATCTTTATTCTTATCAATGATTTGTTTGACATAATCCATGTCAACTAAATCTGGATGCACCCACCAATCTTCAAAGGGAAGATTGTATTCTTGATTGTCATTTACATCAGGGAACACAAGAACATAACCACGCTCTTCAAAGATTTTTCTAGAACCATCTCTCACCTTGTGAAAATTTTCATAGTCATAGGGTCTGCCCTGGTTCAGTGGACTACCACTATTGTGTGGACTGTTTGGTTCACCAACATAAATGTCATGCTCAAATGTGATTGTAGCAAACTTATGGTGGTCCATAACCTGATCATTTAACTTTTGAAGCAAAGTTAAAGGACTCAACAAACCTGGTTCTAAATCAATTTGCAAGAAGTCAATTGTTTCAGGGACTTCAAGTTTTGAAAATAGAAGTGCATAGTCATGATCCACTGCATCACCAATGATGTATGTAGTATCTTCACCCCTATGCTTCTCATATAGTGGTGCATACTTTTCTTCCCACTCAAACATCAATCCTTTCCAACCATACTCACTTTCAAGCAAATATGTATTGTTATCATTGATAGGTTCTTGGGATCCAAACTCTAAGAAGTATCCATTCTTCTTAAACTTATTAACATTCAGGACAAATTTATCCTGTCCTGCTGCTCCATTATATTTGATAGTCATGTTGTTTGATTAATAATGCTTCTAATCTTCTGAGTCTTCTTATCCCTAGGTATTTCAGATACCTTCATCACACTGTAATTCATGTCACCAAGCCTTGACCTCAATCCATTTACAATTTCACTATGTATGTCCTCATCACAGTCCTCATTCTGCACATAGTTGAATGTAATGTCCTTGCTTGACTTCTGAATGATCTGGAACATTTTAACAGCAGGCATCTTCTTGTCAATCCAACTGTAAAAGTTCACACCAGGTAGTCTGGAACCAGAAGCAGATACCAGAATATCACTGCTTCTACCATTAATCTCCTTGATCTTATCATCCTCCAACACAAAGGTGTCCTCAGTCTTGTATCTAATCAGAGGCATGTAGTGGTTAATAAATCCAGTGGCAATCAAACCATGAGTACCATCACCATTATCATAGAATTCATCAATACCATACTCCAAGTTCTGAATGTAATCCTTTGAATCCTCTGTCTGATACATGAAGGATACCTTCTCCATCTGTCCATAATGACCACAAGGTTTGATACCTAGGACAGCATCAACTTTATCATACCATTGATTCAACATCTTCTCAGATGTCACATGAATCTTTTCAATATCATTCAGGAACAGAACTTCTTCATCCAAGAGACAAGCAAGGATGTAAGCAGAGGATGGATAGGTACAGATTGTCTGGTAGTATCCTGAATTAATCTTATCAACATACAAGTGAACTGTATCTTTGTTGAGATGATAGGCAGACATATACAGTCTCTTCAACTCATGGTCATAGTACCACAGTGGTGAATCACTATTCTTAGGCACATACCTTCTCAACCACACACTGGGAGTGTCATACATCTCTGCTCCCTGCTGTTGGTAGGCACGCATATTAAATGCTGCCTCCCTCTTGAAGACATCATCATTGACAAAGAACTTTAACTTATCACCACTAGAACCACTAGTTGTAATAGGATATGCCTTTTGATGTGATAGGTTTGAGGCAATAAGATTATTCCTATTCTCCATGATAATCTTCTTTGTGAGAACTGGAAACTTCTTCAAGTCATCAACAGTCTGAAAATCATCAGGGGTCCAATTATTATCAACAAATATCTGTCTATAATAGGGAACATTGTTATAGCAATGGTGCAGCAACACCCTCATCTCTGACAGTTGATACTCTTTCTTTCTCCACTCAGACCAAGCAACAGATTCCGTTAAAAAAGAAAGTGTATCTTCATACACTTTCCCATACCTTTTTGAAAAGGGAACTACATTATAGTACAGTCTCTTAATTATATTAGGAGACTTCTTAACAATACTTTTGATGGTTCCCATTGAAAAAATCCTCACTGTTTACTGCTTTGTCATCAATATAATAAGTTGCAGAGAACTTGACACCTGTCCTGAGAATATGGAATTTCAAACCCCATGAACGCAGTTGGTCAAAGGTTTTTTCATAGTGATTAATCTTAGAGTCACATCCTCTACCAGTTTCAATGATGATGTAGTGACCCTCTGACCACAACTTATTGACTACCTCAATTCTATCACGATATGGGACAGCTGCAAAGTAATCCCACCTACCTTCTTCTTCAATGTATGGTGGATCACACAGTGTATGGTCTAGGTCAAAGCAGTATTTGTTCATTTAAGTTTCTCCTTTACGTAATCAAGTGCTTCATAATAATCCATCAGTTCATCATGAGATAATCCTTTTAGATATTCCCAAAGTTGGTTATTCTTTGTCATAAAAGGATTACTATAATGAGAGTTGGGTGTTCTCTTATGCTCCATATGGTATGCATAGTTATTGATTCTACCAATCTTGTAACCAAACATACTCCATCTATGGTGCCTTTCTACATCCTCTGGGGCATATGCAATAAAGTTTTCATTCTCTAAGTATCCATCCATGTAGACTTGTTTATTAAAGAACTGAACCATACCATACTCTGCCCAACCTTCACCATTACCATGAGGAGCATATCCATAGGACTGGTCAAGCACTTCTGGTTTCCAAGTGGCAACAAACTCCTGCACAATTGGTTGTTTGAGTAGGGCATCAAGGTCATCAACATCCTCAATGTGTGTATTCAGGACAACTTTTCTCTCTCCTCTCTCACCAAATCTATATGGATATACCACATCTGATTCATGACTATCCAACATCTCCTTTGCTGTCACATAAGAACTGATAGGAAGAATGATATCACTATCATAGTTCACCACAATATCAGTCTCTGCATCCAGAACCATCTCATTCAGGAGTCTTGTCCTGTGAAAGTGGTCATCATGATTCTCTTCATACTGATAGATCAGATTAGATGTATCAGCAATAGATTTGATAGTGGGAAGTGCCCACAATTCAAACTTCTTCATCTCATCTGATTCTTTTACAATGACTTTACAGTCAAAGTTATTCAGAAGGAATGATGTGGAAAGGATGATGTTCCTCAATCTGTCATCAGTATCAATCCTCAGGGGGATGATAAAGGTTACATTACTAAGGTCAATCATATCCTCTTCCATCTAGCAGGAACCAGGTCTTTTGTATCATTCTTCTCATCCAGTGGTGGACCAAACCATCTCTTAGGTGCAATCACCTGCTTACTATCAGACAACCAAGCACCCCACCAGGAGAAGGAAGAGTTAGCAATGATGTGATACTGACACATAGACATCAGACACATATCAAACAGGTTACTGTTGCCCTCTGAGATAGAAAATCTGTCAGGAGCAAACAACTTTTGGTCAAATGCCCAGATGGGATCATCAGTAAAGATGACAACAGGCAACTCTTGTGGCAACAAACTCAATGCAGTTTCATAGTAGTCAGTGGTCTGTGGACCATGCCATGGTTGCTCTACATAATCACCTCTACGAATGTGAAGAGCAATAATCTCATCAGACATTTCATCTCTCATCTCCTTTGCTGGATTGTAGATGTTTGGCAGGAAGGTAAAGTCTTCTAAGAGTTCATCTCTAATATCAGCAAAGTATTTCTCTGTCTGGAAGTATCCAAACAAATCAACATCATCAGGGCAGGTGTTATACAGGTCTTCATTAAAGTGGAAGTACCCTTCCTGCACCATATTCTGAGCATTATTAAACCTGATGTTCTCTGCTGGCAGACTATCTAATTTGAATGCCTCAAACAACTGGTGCTCCTTATATGGATCACTGAAAGTGCTGGGTGGAATGGTGAAGTCATAACCATGCTTCTTAGCAATGGACTTCAACGTAGAGTATTGAAACATCTGGTTTCCAAGGCGACCCCAGAAACCAAGATGATTAAAACTGATTGTCATATCAAACAGGATGATGAAGTGGAATGTATGGTTCTGAACTTTTGATCTGTGATTTAATCCAAGTATATGTCTTTCTGATACCCTCTTCAAGTGTCTGTGAATAATCCCAACCAAGTTTTTCTCTAATGAGATCATTGTTGGAGTTACGTCCTCTGACACCCAAAGGAGCATCCAGTTTATGCATCTTTCTTACTTCCTTGCCTGCAACCCTAGCAGCAGTTTCTACCAGTTCATTGATGGTTACCATCTCTTCTGAACCAATATTCACTGGTCCCATGAAGTCTGAGTCCATCATGCGTCTGGTTGCTTCAATACATTCATCGATGTACAAGAAGGATCTAGTCTGTAACCCATCTCCCCACACCTCAATAGCTCCACCCTCCTCTGGGAGGTATGCAACCTTGCGACAGATTGCTGCTGGTGCTTTCTCACGCCCACCATCCCAGGTTCCTTCTGGTCCAAAAATGTTGTGATAACGAGCCACTCTAACAGGGATACCATGATTACGATTGTAAGCAAAATAAAGACGTTCTGAGAAGAGTTTCTCCCATCCATATTCTGAGTCTGGGTTTGCTGGGTACGCTGATTCTTCACGGCAGTCAGGGTTATCAGGGTCTACTTGATTATGCTCTGGGTACATACAAGCAGAACCAGAATAGAAGATCTTGGTCCTGTTGCCAACCCTTTCATTCATCTCCCTTTGTGATTCCAACACATTCAGATTAATCTGAACTGAGTTGTGCATGATGTCAGCATCATTCTCACCAGTGAAAACAAAACCAGCACCACCCATATCAGCAGCAAACTGATAGATCTCATCAAAGCCATGAATGTAACGAAGAGGGACAGAGTTATAGAAGTTACCCCTGTCACCTTTATATTCTAAACATCTTTCTACAAATCTTTTATCTCTTAGATCTCCTACAACAAATTCATTGGCAGCAGTGGGAGTATATTCAGGAATTTTGAGATCAACACCTCTCACCCAATACCCATCATCACGCAGTCTCTTGACCATGTGACTACCAATGAATCCACCTGCGCCAAGAACAAGCGCTTTCTTTACATATTGAGCCATGCTAAATCAAAAACTATACAACAATTATATCAACCACCTACTTTTTTGACAAGAGCATCAAAGTTGGGTTCCATCAATGATACAATCTTCCACAAAATTTCAGTCTTGTCACCAGCAGGTGCTGATGCATCAGTGGTGTGCTCATGAGTTTGGAGTGCTCTTACTTCTGCCTCCAACTTCTTCAATCTTGCTTCAACTTCTACGTCATACTTGGACATTGCTGCCCCAGTAGCAGACTTTGCTGCTGATCCTTTTGCTGCCATTTTTCCATTTTCAAAACTAACACCCTATTTAGAAAAAAAGCAGGGTAGGTTTCCCCACCCTGCTTTACAAAGGTCCATGCACGCCACTTGCTCTTTGTCTGGAAGCAAGAAACCAACGGATTATTCATCCCGACCAGTGCTGTTTGAGTCCATCCGTGACTTGATAAGATCAATTCTTACCTTTAAATTCTCTTCTGATTCTCTTTGATAGATGCCATAACTAATATTCATCAGTGTCTGAACTGTCTTCCAACCATGATACCTCTTCTGAGATTTGAACCTCTTGAAGGTATCTTCTAGTAGAAGATTTGCATCAGATACTGTCATCCAAGGATGAACAAAGGTTAGATTGATGGCATCTTCCTGGAACATTAGGAAACTCTTTTTGCTACGTCTTTGACATAACAAGGAACACCATCAGGATCTAACCATTTGGTATATTCAAAGTCTTCCATAGCAGTAAGCAACTGCATTTGGTTGTCACAAAGATACATGTCTTTGTATTTACCAGTGTAGGAATCTACTTTTTGAATCCTGTAATCAGGCATACCATTAAGTTCAATGGTGCCTTTCTCAACATAACGATAGGGGAATTGTTCTAGAAGAATCTTCATGCCACAGTATTGAGATCAGAAGCAAGGTAATCAAGAAGGATATCATAGTCATCCAGGGGATCACCTGAAAAAACTACTCCACTGTTCTCATAAAACTTACGAACTTTTTTGTAAAGTTTTGGATTCTTTACATCCAAGAAGAAGTCTCCTTTGACAGCACACTGAAGAGTGTTGATGTCCTTTTTGAACTTGGAAGTGATTGTCATTGTCCTGTTTGGATACCTTGTAATTCTATAATGATTGACCTATTTGGTCAAGGGGACAGTAAAGGCACTGTCCAATGGGAACACTGGGAATTGAACCCAGACTAAGCCCTTATAAGGAGCCCGCTCTAACCGTTAAGCTATGCTCCCAGGAGTTAGGATCCTTCGTTGTTCTGTTCTGTGTATATGCGTATGAGTTCATCATCCGCT
>CEVS01197703.1_pt1 | contig 29987 bp, 32 predicted proteins | sample 361571 | NCBI WGS metagenome assembly CEVS01 (sample SAMEA2623850, study PRJEB7988) | marine metagenome | isolation source: saline water (ENVO:00002010), including | reverse complement strand
TCGTATAATGGAAGTGGGACCCAGGGTCTTGCTGTTACAAATAAAATTGCCGCTAATGACAGTGATGTAATGTCGTTATTCTATAACAAAAACGATACAACTCGTCAGCTTCTATACGGTTCGTCTATTATGGAAATTCCAACAAGCGGTGTCTCGGGTACCACCAGTTGGGGTGGCAATCAGATTTTTACAGTAAATAACGACATCGATGCTCTAGGTGATTTATACTTACAGGTAGGTGTAAAATGTACTGCCCCTCCAGCCACATCTAAGTTGGGTTCGGGTCTTGTAGCCTCGGGTGCAACCAAGGATATCCCCGATGGTTTCACGTTTAATAACTTTGGTCTAGCTTCTATCATTGAGCGCGTAGAATTTCAGGTAGGTACCCAGATTTGGCAGACATTAGAAAACGACGACATCGTAGCGTGTAACTGCACTGAGATGGGTGAGGGTGTTTTCAAGCGCTTTGGAACCCAGGCAAACGGTTTTGTAAACACAAACGGCGTTGAATTAGATACCGCCGGTAGAACAGCTGCTATATACGAACCTAATCATATAAACACTGAGGGTAATTCTAATGAGAACACATACCAGAGTGCTCCAAGTCTTGGAAATACTAACGATTCTTACATTTACAATACAGACAGTGGTTACACTCTAGACTCTCTTGTAAATACAGGTAAGTCTACTCTAGCCGGTGGTTTCCAGGAAGTCCCAGCTACTGATGCCAACCCACAGAGTCGCAGCATGTTCCTTCGTCTCCCACTTCTAACTAAAACCATGGCCCCAGAGCTACAGGGTTTTACCGAGAATACAGAGAATGGTTATCTAATGGCGGCGGCGCCACACCAGTCTGTTAAGATTAAGGTATACTTTACTGATGATCTTTCTAAGGTATTCACTGATTCTCATGAGAGCATTGTTCCAACTTCCTCCCAGGTTACTATTGAACCCGGTAAGCTTTACGGTCGTTGCATGATTATGTGTAACGAGGAGCGCGAGATGATGAAGACACAGCCCGCTGGTATTCCCAAGCGTCTTAAGATGACTCAGAATGTTAATAAGTCTCAGGAGGCTGGTTTCGAGCAGAACTACACACTTGATTTAGATCATTTCTCTTTATATTCGTCGCACCTTATCATCACCGTAACCGGTGAAGCTGGTTGTGGTTTAGATACCGCCGAGCTTAAGCTTAATTCGTCCTCGTTCTCGGGTACAATTGATGCTCAGCTACTAGATGGTACAACCGCCTCGTCTCTCGGTCTAATCTCCAATTCCCTTGATAATATAATGGGTAATAATATGAGAGATCCCGATCAGTCGAGAAAGTCTATTTACGTCTTCCCCCTAGCGTCGCGTGCCTACGGTGGTTCGTCGGTACCCCTTAATCGTTTTGATAACATTAGACTTGTACTAAGTTTCTCGAAGGATGCTAAGGCTACCACTGTTAACGTAACATGTGTAGGTGAGACAACCTCTCTTTTCAAGGGTGGTGCTTCGTCGCTTGCCATGTACTAGATACATTTATTAAATTGCCAATCTAATTCCTTACATATCAAAAACCATATTCTCTCCTGTTCGAATAATTTCTCTCTACTTTTTAAAAGAGGGAAATATATAAGATATTCGGGTTTATTTAATAATTCAAAAAATTTATATAAAGTATAAGAATAGCTTAAAAAATTTTTCCTTTCTTTGGGACAGTGTTTCATGAAAGGATCTTGTATTTTGTTAAACATATCAATTAATTTATCCTCAAGTTCTTGTGAAATAATAAGCTGTTTATTTCCTGTAATTCTGTGGATTATGTTTGGTATGTGTTCATAATACTTATTTAATTTTAATTTTTTAAGAAATTCTTTGATTTTATAATATGTTATTAAACTCTTATCTGTTAATCTCTCTTTCTTTATTTCATTTATTATCATGTTTATAATATTATCAGGAATGTGGGTACCCTCTCTACCCTGTATCTGTGTTATCCATTCCTTAAAATGACTAGTCCTTTTATAACTATACGGTTTAATAAAGTCATGGGTTTCAGAAACATTCCATTCCGGTGTAAGAGAAACGGAATTAATCTCTGTTAACCCACATGAATAACATATATTTAACCCAGACGAACTATCTTGGCACATGTTATTTAAACAATTCTTGCAAGTATATGTATTTGCAGAGTATTCTATATTATTTATTTCTTCAGGGAAACATTGTTTCATGTACATTTTATAGTTGTCCTCATTTTTCTTTTCCATATCCATTGATACATATTTAAAAATACCGTCATTCTTGTTTTCGTTATTTTCTGTATATTCGATACCATCTATATTTTTAATAAAATCAATAGAATTAAATAAATACTCTGTTAAATTTTCACATTTTTCTATAGAATTTATTTTATCATTTAACTGGTTAATTTTTACATCTATGTCTGATATTTCATTTTTTTTGTCTGTAGTTAATAATTTATTCGTTTGTTTATTGTTTTTTGATTTTAATAATGCGTTTAATTCTTTTTTGTATCTTGGTAGATTATCATTTTCAGATTCTATTTTATTTATTGTTTCATTGTGTTTAGCACTTATAGACATTCTAGAATCACTATGTACTGTTTTTTTAGATAATCTAAATGAACTCATTACGATTTACAATACTATTAATTATTTTTTTAAACATTTTAATAAATTTAAAAATATAATTAATGGATATTATACTATGTTAATTAAATTTAATTCAATATTATCTTATAGGGTGTTAAAAAAATTATGCAAAATAAATAAAATAAAATATGTAAGTAATTGTAATAAATTTCAACTTTTAAATAAACTCAATGATTTTAAAACAGTAAGTTACATACAAAGACATTTTAGAAAAAAATTAATGAAAGATGATACATGTAAAATATCTTTAGAAAAATTAAGTTATCCCTTCGTATCTATAAAGGTTGATAAATTCTTTTTCTATTATGATTTTGATAATTTTATTAAATACTTAGAAAAAACAGATAACTTCAATGATCCTTGCACAAGAGTAGATATAACAGATAAAAAAATATCTGAAATTAATAAACTTATAATTTATTATTACGGACAGAATACGACTAAAGTTATTGTATCACCAACTATGCAACGGGATGTAGAATTAAATATAATAACATATTGTATGTATGATATAATAACAGAGTTAAATACAATAGAACTACTGACCGTAAATGATTTAGATTTATATAGTCACATATTACCAAGAATTATTTACTATGCACGATTTTTAATAAAAAATCATTCTAATGACGATAGTAATATGGTATTAGAAGCGTGTATTCAGAGTATAACTAGTGAGACTTCTTTAGCCAATTTAATAAAAAATTATTTATTTGGATTAATTACCAGATAAATTGCTAAAAAATACGAATATAAAGAAACTGTATATAAAGAGATATAAAGAGATATGTGTGAAATATGCGATCCTAAGAAAAAATACACAGACATGCCTTGTATATGTCATAAAAATTTTAAAACATTTTTTGAAGATTATGAGAAAATAAGATCTTATAACGATTTAGGTTCTATTGATATACTCAAAAAATGGTCTATTTCAACGATGACTATATGTTGCAACTTTAATTCTATTATAGATTTACAATTATACAAAGACAGATTTATTAATAATGAAGATTCTAAAGTTTTTTATAATTGTATAAATACATACATCACAGTAAAATATCAGGATAAAAAAAGAATATCTTTAAAAATATTTAAAAACGGAAATATACAATTGGCTGGTGTATTGAATGTTATGTCAGCTACTTATGCAGTAAGAAAGATATATAGAAGGCTTACAGAAGTTGAAGCATTTTTAAACCCCCAAATTTCAAAAATTACAGACCTTCGAATATGTATGATCAATTCCGATTTTAAAATATCAAAAAACATCAAACAGAATGTATTATGTGACATATTAAATTCTGAAGATTCTATCATAAAAAGATATTCATTTAACCCGAGTAAATATCCGGGGATAAATGTAAAAATTGAAGATCCCGAAACAAATAATAAACTAACGGTTGCTATATTTAGACCGGGGAGTATTATTTTAACAGGGGGTTCTGATATAAATCTATACTTCAAGACTTTTAAATATTTAATAAAAATTTTAAATAATAATGAAATATTATATTAATATGTTGACAATTTCAAATATAAATAATATTTTAGATTTTTCATTTAAAGACGATAAGAACACAAGAGGTATATATAAAATGATATTTAATTTGTTTCAAGATAATGATATTTTCGAATCAGATAGTATAATATTAACACTTATATACCTTCGAAGGTATAAAGATTCCAATTCAATTATCGATAGTAAAAATATAAAAGACCTTATTGAAACGTGTATAATATTATCAAATAAATTCATGTGTGATTTTGAAATATCAGGAAGAGGGCCTTTAGAGAAACAGGTTTTAAATAAAATAAAATGGAATTTATATGTAGACAATGATGAATTCGAAAGTATTAAAAATATAACCAATTCGAATTTCATTAAATGTAAAAATACAATAAGTTGTTATTAAATTACTCCTCTGTTATATCTTCTAAAACTTTAGTCTCATTGTTATCTAAAGATATTTCTACATGCTTAGGGGGGTCTAATTTACCAATATTATTTACAGCCGCTGTCTTTACAGCATTATTTTCAACTCTCCTTAAGTTTTCAGCTAGAATGTCTAGTTTTCTATTATGTTCTTTAGAATTACTGTCTAGGCTGTCTCCTTTTGTAGTAATATTAATAACTTCATCATTTAGCTTTTGCAATCTTTTATAAACTTTAAACATAAAAAAAGAACCAATTACTATAATACATAGAAGTACAATGATATAAATCATAGAATTGCTATCAGACGAATTATTCATTACATCTACATCAGGGGATGGATCTACTACTGTCTTTGGCATTTATTAAGATAAGAATTACATTTTATTTATGTAATATCAACGTAAAATAATTTATTCAGGATCATCGTCGTCATTAGATTGGTTAATTATATCAATACCCTTAAAAAACATAGTTCTTTTCAACATAATCCCAGAACCTCGTGGATATTCCTTGCTACCCTGTTGAATTACCTTTATCCCATTGTTTGTAAAAATACCTCCATAATAATCCTTTGTAAACTGCTCTCTTGCTAGATTATTTTCTCTAACATGTTCATTAAATTCTTGAGAAAATACTTTCGCGGGTATGTAAAGTTTATCACCAAATACAACCTTACCAGACTTAAGAAAGTTCTGTAGTGCATTAGTAGTTTGTTCCATATCTTCCTTATTCTCATGAAAATATCTAGGGAGTATATCCCAGATACCCCTAATTCCATACTGTCTTACAGCAGAATAATAAGCAGATACACACAATTTCATAATAACGGGAAGTTCCTTAGCCAATTTCTTATCTATGGCGGTATCTGTTTTTGTAACCTTTTTCCAAAAATTTACAACAACTGTTCTCCTAGAAACACTCTCGGAGTTATTTTTGTATCTCATGATTTTATTACCACCCATTGTCATGTGCAGAGTCCATTCAATAGTTTCGTCATTTTTATACTTTTCTGAGTAAGTGTTTCTCCCGCCTTCCACGAGAAGCTGCCAATCAGTTTGTTCCATTTTAAAATTTTCGGAAATCTCTGGTGCCAATACCATAAACTTATTTACATGAGGTTTGATACCAAATTTAGTGTCAATATTATTTGAAATAATACCAACGTCTTCTTCGTCGTACCATTTTTGCAAAATTTTCATAAGAACTGTACTCTTACCCGTACCAGCCTGACCTAATAGATACAATAGGCATTGCCAGTTATCTTGATCTCCGATTTTAAAAAGCTTTCTACCCATAAAAACACAAAGCCACCGTTGAACTTCTTCCGGAAGTTCTTGATAATCCAATAGACTCTTAAAAGTTGGACAGTATTCAATGATATTAAACCAATCTTCAATGTCATCAAAATTATTGAATGATTGGTCATGGTATTTTGCGGCAACCGAAAAATTGGTTATGTAAGGATGTTTCTGTCCATAGGGAACAAAGATGTCTTCATAATATGGAGTTTCTCCTACTGGTGCAGTATTATATTTAGTGATGTAATTACCATTCTTGAATGCAAAAAGATGTCTATCCTTTTTGAGTTCTGGTAGTTCTGGTCCCATAAACTCATTGAAGTATTTTTCAGCCGAGTTTATATTTCCAGCATTTGATGTCGCATTTTTCCATTGATTGAAATTTATCTTATGATCTGTTTTTTGATACAAATATTCTTTAATAGTACAGAGTTTTTCCCATGCGTGAGTATTATTACCATTTTTTATCAGGGGTCTATATAGATTTCCATTAAACTTTGCAAACCCATCTTCTGAAAACTGTTCAATCATATACAAAAGAAGACACTGATAAGCTGTCTTTTTAGAGTCGTCTTTAAATCTGGCATATTTGAATAGAATATCCGGGTCTTCGTTTGACAATGAATTATGTTCCGGATCACATGTTTTATGCAGTAAATATACATCGCGAATGAGTCTTTCCCCGTAGAAAATAACTTCGTATATTTTATTCCATTTATCAGAATATTCTTCATATTCTGGTATAAGTTTTTTAAATTTAGTAAATACCAATGTTGTTTCATACATTGCTTTATCTAACTCTATTTTCAAAATACCGATATCTATGGTATCTAACTTATCCATATTCAAAGAACTAAAACAATTCTTCATTATATCACCCATATTTGAAGAATTTATACTCCATTTTTTATCTAATTCCTCGAAGAAATGGAATATAGCCTCACGATCCGCATTTTTAATTTTTTCTTTTACAACATTGTTCCAGTCTCTGTTATTTTCATATATAGACATCCGGTAGTATAAATTAATATAATATATTTTTTTAAGTAAATTTTTTATATTATTTTATACACGTTAAAACCTGTATAATAAAATACATTCTATGTATAATGAAGACTGGACTTCTTTTAAAAAAGAATGGTGAAATAAATGAAATTAAATTTAAAACGGTTAAGTTTAGTTTAGAAAACATCGAATTTGAAGAATATAAACATTACATAATTTGTAATGACTATATTATCCTATACAATAAAATAGATAATGACTTAAATATACATATAATTCCCTTTACAAAAGATAAATTTTATGGAGACATTTTAATAATTAAGACAAATAAAAACAATGACATAATCAATTTAACAAAAGATACATACATTAAAATTATTTCTAGAATTAAGATGGAAGAAAATGATATGTACTATAGTTCAGAAGACATGTCAGATATAGAAGATAAACCAATATTTAATTTTTAGCTTTTAGCGTTTTTACCATAGTTGTTTCCCTTCCATCTACATAAATGTAATTATGTAGATACTTAGATTTTTCTTCTAAATTCATGTCTTTGATATTATCATAATCATCTGAAAAAAACTTATATATTCTATCATATGCATCTCCCTTAGTGACTGTCTTAGTGCTTTTAGTTTCTTTCATTTCATAAGAAGCGTCATCTGTATTACACATATCTAATTTATTACAATCCATAAAATTAATAACTTCTTCCTTTTTAGTCTCTTTCAATTTACTTAGTTCTTTTATTTTATCCTGATAGGGTTTCATTTTAGCCTTTAGCTCTTTTATTTGTCTTTCTATATTAGTAAAGTCTGTAATATCCTTTTTAAAATATTGAATTTCTTCATCTGTGACAGCTAACATTTAACTTATTATTTTAGATTTTTTTAAATTAATTAATATATATAATTCAAATATTAATACTAGAATAAATAATAAAAGTAATATACAATAAATTTTAACAGGAAATACTAAAACATCTACTATAGTTTTAAATTCTTCTTTGGTTTCATTATTTAATATCGATGATAACATCTATTTATTATATTAATTAGGTAATTATTTTTAATCACTAAACGCCTCTTCTTCGTTATATTCGTCATCAAACGTATCATAATCTATATCTGATACATACCTTTCATTAACATTTTCATTATCATCTGAATAATCACTTTCTTCGCTATCATCAATAAATTTATAGTTGTCTAAATTTATTATACTGTGTGTATATTTATTATTTGTCCTCTTAGATTTACATTTACGTTTACATTTAGTGGGAAACACTACAATTTTTCTTATGTCATCTGGTTTAGAATCCAACCTTTTAATTAAATGATCAATACTTTCTTTATCTGGAAAAAACGGTTTATAATGGAGTTTTCTTAGATTATAGTTTATTAATGATACATAATTAGAAATATTAACTGGATAAACTTGTGCTATTTTAAGTAAATGAATATTCGATTCAATGTCTTTTCTACTTTTTTTATCTACGCATACGTCTTCATCAACTATGTGTTTTTCATAATCCTTTTTTATAATAACAGGACTATCTATAATTATTCCGGTTTGTAATATTTTTTTTGTATAAAAATCACACTTAGTTTTCTTTTTACCATCGGTGATGTATAGACCACAACTACAAATTAAAACCCTTTGATAAAATTCTTCAATTGGTTCAAGTGTTTGATACATAAAACACTTAACTCCGCAATTACAATTCATATCAATAATATAATTAAATGTAATTAATTTTTATATTATTAATTTGATTTAACTAAATATTTTATAAATAACAATTATATAGATAAAGCCATATTAACAGAAATGAACACAAGATTAAATGTAAGAATTGAGCTTGCGAATAAAACCCTGTTATCTAATATAGTAAGATGTACCATCTGAGAGAAATAAGACAAATTTTCTGCTCCATAAGTAGGAACAATTTGTTCAGATGTGGCGAAAGGGAGAACCGAGAAAGAATATATTATATTAATTAAAACAGCTATTATAGAAGCTATTAAACATTTATTAATAACATTAGGGGAAGTGTTTATCATTTATAATATAAACAATATATTTAAAGTTAAAAAAAATAATTAAAAACATATGAAAGGTAGAAAATATAAACAAAACAACGAACTTAAAAAAAAATTAACAGTTACACCTTTTATACCTGGGGCGCCCATTCCAATACATTATTGTCTTTATAAGTTAAAGGATAATTTTATGTACATACCAAAACATTTTTCTAAAGAAGGTGAACTTATAGAAAACAAAGTAAATTTTTGTAATATTAACATAAATGGAAATCCTAGAGATTATCAAAGGGAAATTATAAATACTATATACAAAGAGCTCACATTAAAAGAATCTTGTATAGCGTGTTTATACACAGGTTGGGGGAAAACATTTGCCTCTCTTTATATTGCATCGCTTTTGGGTGTGAAAACTATAATTATTGTAAACAAAGAAACGCTTTTAGAACAATGGAGGGAACAAATAATAAAATTTTTGGGAGTTAAACCGGGTATAATACAAGGTAAGATTATAAACACTAAACCTGATGTGTGTATAGGAATGATTCAAAGTATTTCTATGAAAGATTACCCGGAAGATACATTTGATGATTTTTCTCTTTCTATTTGGGATGAAACACATCATTATTGTTCCAAAGTATTTTCATCCGCTTTTTATAAAATAGGATCAAAATACAATCTAGGTTTAACAGCCACTTTAAAGCGAGCGGATAAATTAGAACATACACTTAGTTGGTTTTTAGGTGATGTAGCAGTAAATGTACAGTTACTTGTAATAGAACCTATCATAAAGATTTATACATTTTATGAACACCCTGATAATACTATTAAATACCTACCTAATGGTAAAGTAAACAGTGCTGCGAGTATTACAAATGTAACAGGAATAAAATGTAGAGATTCTCTTATATTACGTCTAATAGAAGAACATGTAAAGGAAGGGCGTAAAATACTTGTATTATCAGACAGAAAGTATCACTGTGAAAAGATAGTACATGAATTAAAGAACAAATCTTACACAGCTGGTTTATATTACGGGGGTATGAAAAAAAATGAACTGGATATTTCAAATAAATGTGACATTATAGTTGCAACGTATCAAATGGCTTCAGAAGGGTATGATAACCCAGAACTTGACACGTTAGTTTTAGCTTCTCCTAAATGTAACATAGAACAAGCCGTTGGGAGAATACTAAGAAAAGTAAACAAAAATTCACCTGTTGTGATAGATTTAAATGATAGTATTAGTATATTTAATAATTGGAATAAAAAAAGACTATCATTTTATAGGACAAGAAATTTTAATATAACTTACCCTGAAAATAAAACACAAAATATTGAAGAATGTTGCGATTTACCCCTTGATTATTTATTTCGTGATACTTGCGAAATTTAATGCATTAGAGGATACTCCTCTAGGTTCAAGTGGCTGAATATATCTATTAATATTTCTTTCTCCATTGTTCATTCCAAATGAGCTTGTAAAATCATTTATGGACGATAGATTTGTAGCTGTATTTATTTCACTAACCTGTTGTATATGTCCAGTGTTATTTACTCCAGTTCCAGTGTGCATTGATTTAGAGAGTCTTTTTCTATTTCGCTCATCTACCTTTTTTACACCCTGAATAAAGTCGTCGTCTTCTTCTTCCCCGGCGCCTCCTGGATCAATTTCCATAGTTTGACCTATTTTATTTTTCCGTCTAGGTTCACCCTGTGAAAATCCCCTAGGGTGAATACCGTAATATCCGCCAAATTCATCACCGCCCATAGTCTTTTTATGTTGACGCTGATAACTATTTCTTCGTCTCATATTCCTGTTACTAAACATCATTTCCCTATGATCATTACCGATGTTTCTCTTTGAAATTCTTATATTATCCATTGGATCTGGGGCAACGCGCTTGAGTGGACCGTAGTTCAAAAACCAGAATAAAAATGGACCAACTGTAAAGAACAATCCAAGAGGGAAATATAAGGTCCAAAAGTTTTCACTAGCAAAGAATGCTTTTTGTTTTTCACCGAGTTTAATTTTTGGCATGCTAAACTTAGGTTTTGTTAATAGTGGTTCAGTACTCATTTTAATATTTAACATATATTATTATTTTATTTTTTAATTAAATCTCTTCTTTTGTCATCATATTTAATTCGTGTGTGTATTCTCTTATTTTTATATACATGTGTATTAACAGAATAAAACATAATAATAATACGGCTCTACAGTTAGTTGAACTAAAGAAATCGTATAAGTATTTCATTTATTATATAATGTATATAATTAAATTATATTTAATTTAAATAGGTAATGAATAAATCGTTGCTATAGTAAAGCCACCGATAGCGGCTGTCAGGGGCTCAATTTGCCCTAAAATATAATAATAAATAAGTGAAACCATAAGCCCGGATAAACCATCTGCTATGTAAGACTGTATTCTAGGCATAACCTGGTAATAATATTTATCTAGATATGGGAATAAACCAGAGTATCTCATAGGAATTCCTATTAATGCACTAATGCAGAATATTACAAAAAAATTATACGAAGTTGGTGCAGGAGATCCCGAATAAATAGCATAAATAACTGCATAAGTTACTGCACCGACAAAACCGGCTATAAGAGCGGCTGCCAATGGTGTATGATGATTAAAATATTCTCTAATTCTAGTTGCACCCCCGAGATAAGGAGGTAATAAATTTAAAGCCAGATCAAAGGCTGAGGTGATTATAAATGATAATACTAAACCATTTAATAATTCTTTGTTCATTTAGTTATATAATAATATATAATATAATTAAATGAAATGAAATCGTTTAAGGCGATTGTCTTAGAATTAAGAGAGAATGAATATTACAATAAGCTTATAAACATACTTCTAGTAAACGGTTTACTAGATATATTTGAAGAAGAACTAAAAGATGGTAAAATAGACTACTTACCCCTTATGTTAAATTTAATGACTTTTTTACACACAAATAAAAAATTATTTAAAGATTTTACACCTGATTCCGTAGAAAACATTATAATTATAAGTGTTGATGAGTTATTAACTAAAAAGTATAACATAGAAATAGATGAAAAACAATTAGATATAGCTCTTCAGCTTCTTAAAAACACTCAAATGTATAAAACTATATATAAAACAATTAAAAGTTTAATGATGAAATTGTATTATAAATTAAAAAAGACATCCTGTGGGTGTTATTCTAAACCAGTTATAAAATTGGAGCGAGGCAGTATTTAAGAACGCCTAGGTTTGCTACATTATATAAAATAGTAAGCGGATAATTAGTCTTTAGATAAATTTCTACAGTTCCGCATAAATTAGTTGATTTTGTAAACAGTTGGATGTATTTAATGTTATATAACCCACTGTTTTCATTTTTTTTATCCGATACTTTATCATTTGTTTCATTTATTGTTACGCTTTGTTCTGCAAAGTCTCCTTTAGCTGTCATAGTCATATTATCCGAATTAGTTTTTATTTCTATTTCAGATGATATATTAGAAAGATCTGATATGTAAGTTTGAAAGTCTGAAGAAGGCATTGTAATATAAGAATCAAAATGAATATCTGGTATATTATAAATTTTTTCATCCATATCAAGTAATTTAATTTTACTTCTGATTATTGATTTTTTATCACTATTCTGTGATGTCAATATCATATTATTTGGATCTGACTTTAAAATAGTGAATGAAATTGTATCAGTATTTTTAATACCCTTTAATATCTTAAACACAGATGCTAAACTTATACCTATGTTTATAGAGTTATCACAGTTGTATTCTTCAAATTTTTCAGAATACAACATAAGATTAACTATGGCACTAGTTGTTCCATCAACCGCCGTTAATTTAAGTCCTGTAGAGTCAGCCTTAAAATTAACATCTGAGAGTATGTTTTTTAGAGATTCAAATAAAATTCGTATCGCGTTTGTTTGAACAGTTTTGAATGTAAATATCACACCAGAATCAGTAAAAGACATTATTCTGAAATAATATTATATACCCTGATTTTTTTAAATTAATTAAATTGTGAATTAATTAAATTATCAATTCATTTTCCGAAATCAATTTTTCTTCATCTCTTGGATCAACAGCTGCATGTCTTTTCCATACAAGATGATTACATGGAAGATCTTTTGAGATAATTTTTCTACCATAAAATTTAGTCTTATTGGATATCATTATAAACGTTCCTTCTTCAAAATTAAATTTATCATAACTGGGGTGTTCTCTCAAAACATCTTGTAGTTTAACAGGTTCCTCTCGATCTCCATAGAAATTACATAAAGGTCCTAGATAGGGTCTAACATAATCAGTTACATCATAGTTGTTAAGAAACATAATCTCTGGGTAGTATGTGTATTTTTCGGGTTCTATATTAAAATTATAAATGGGAAATTCAATATCCATTTGTCTTGTGATGTATTTCATTAGCTTACCATTAAACATATATTTAATAGTTATATAATCTATATTATTTAATTCATTTTTTTCTTCGATTTCGTCTAAAGTTGTTTCACCTAAAACTTCAATTTCTCCATTGTCGTAAGTAATTACATAACACAACAGAGTGTATTCATCTCGATCTTGAGTTCTTTCAAATGTGTCTAAACTTTTCTTCTTATCTACGCTAAATGTTAAATAATTTATAGTAGCCTGCGTAAGATGGGCTAAAACCCATGCAACTGTAACACCATATAAAAACCACATTACAATTTAATAAAAAATATAAAGAGTCTTTAAATGTATTTATAAATGAGTGAAAATGTAGATAATAAACCTAAAAAAAGAGGTCGAAAGAAAAAATTTGAAACTACTCCATTCAAAAATAATACAATAGAAGAGTCAAATGATGTAATTCCCGTAAAAGAAACACAAACGATAATCAGTGACAATTACAAAACAAATAATTTAAAGTTCGGTAATATTTTTATTGAAGTTCATGATAAAGAAACAAGTGAGACTAATATATCTGATTTTTTCGTAAACAGTACAAACGACAACTGTAGAATAACGGTTTCAAGTGATGAAGAAGACAACTGTAATTTTAAACCCGATACAACTAAAAAATTAACACTTTATAACAAAGACAATAAAAAAGGTATAAAACATAATTTAAAATGTTATAACTGTCATCATTTTTTTAATGATAAACCATTCTATTTGCCTATAGATTATTGTACCAAAACCAATAGATATAAACTATTTGGTAATTTTTGTTCTCCTAATTGTGTGAAAAGTTATTGTATAAATGATAGAATTTTTCAACATAAATCTCATTTGGTAGGTCAATTTTATAGAAAATTATTTGGTTACGATTTTAAGATAACTCCAGCACCATCTATTTTAAATTTAAAAGATTATGGAGGAACTTTAACTATAGAAGAATTTAGAAAATCATTCTATAATAATAGTAGATACACATTACTCAACTTAAGTTCTAAAGTTGTTTATTTTTCATAAAGTTTAATAGCTATAAGCGCTACAATTATAAGAATTAATAGCATAAAATTTTCTATTTTGTCCAATCTTTTTACAATGATAGCATGTCTTTTGGTTGTATTATCATACATAGTCTTAAGAGTATTACCGAGTGGATTATATTCTTTAGATTGTTTTATCCCAGTATTTGGTTTATTTACATTCTGAGCCTGATTTTGATTTTCATTTTTTCGGAATCGGGATTCTGTTGGTCCGCTAACAATAGCACTGGCAGCGGCTACTGGATTAAAAGTTGAACCCGTTACCGCACTAGGATTGTACGAATATAAAGAATTGCGTTTATTTTGAACGTTAGAGTAAAATAAAGTCATTTGTGTTTTATTTATATTATACAAATTATTTTATTATTTAATTAAATTTAAATGTCTTCCTGGCAACATCTCTGGGGGACTGGTACACCATTATCATCTAGCCCATCTGGACCAGCTCCACATGGACCATTACCACCACATGTTACATGGCAACCGCCGTTGGATAGATTAAATCCATTGGGAGCCATAGAATAACCAGGTGGACATTTTTCTCCAATACCAACAAGGGTTGTTTGTCTCTGATTATCTTCACGAGGTACCATTCTACGCATCTTACCCTGAACACCTATAGCATTTTTTAGTGCAGTAAGCGAATTTTCAACAGTGGTGGTAGTCACCCCAGGGGCGGTTGCACCTGTAGTAGTAGTAGCAGTAGCTGTTCCGACTGGTGGCGCGCATGCGGGTCTCATAAGAAGATAAATTATTACCGCAGCAGCAAGTGCTAATAGTAACTGCATATTAGATTCTTTCATTTTATTTTAATGTAAATATTTTTTTTTAAAAAAATAATTAAAGATTTATAGCTCTTTTACCTCTTGGGTTAATAGTTACTTCTTTTGATGTTTCAACGGTTCCTATTGATGATGCATCATCAGATCTTTGAAACATATTAGATAAATTCAAAGAAGGACCTGTTATTTCCGATGTTGATACATTTGATACATGTGGTTGAGCTTCCTTAGACATAGCAGAATTGATATTTTTCATTATTTCCGCCGATTGAGTATCATTCAAGCCTCTCGGCATTGCAGAACTAAATAGTGTTTTGGTCGTGTGAAACATAAACGCCCCACCAACCAATGTAACCATAAGTTGTAATTCAGGTGGGAGATCAGCCCTGCTCTTATACTTATCATAAAGTTTCTCAAAAATAGTTGTATAATCATCAATATTGTCCATAACAGACTCAGACCAACCGTCTAGTTTAGCTCCAATTGGATCATACTTATTATTAGCTATCTCTAATCCGTACACAGCAGCTAGTAAAATTTTTTGCTGCAGTTTAACACCCGCTTCTTTTTCAGCATTTGATTCGTGTAATTTTAATTCGAATTTTAATTCATCTAATTTGGAAGACATAGAATATTTTTTTGTTAATTCTACACCCCTCTTTTCAAGTGCTACGAGTTGTAATAAAATTTTTTGCTTTTCCTGCTTAGAATTTTTAGTTTTAGATTCGCTACCTGAACTACTCTGAGATGAAGCATCCGAATAATCGTCTGAACCGCTTTCACTACCACTTTCGCTACCGCTTTCACTACCGCTTTCAGATTCATCATCTGACGACTCATCTTTTTTACGATCTTTTGTCTTTGAATTGTTTACAAAATTTTGATAATCTTCCGGGTTAAATTTTGACTTAGATTTAAGACTTGGTTTTATTTTACCAAAACTCTTCTTAGGTTCAACAGGTTTTGCCTCTACTGTGCTACCGGATGATACAGAATCTTTGTCATCATCTTTATTTTTATCTTTAACTACATCTATGTCATTTATTCTTACGCTATTGTCTAATTTAACAAGAGGTCTTACAGATTCTTCTGTTACTAACTTAATATTTGGAACACTGGCGCTCATACTATAATTAATGTCATTATTTTTTTTAAGTACTTGGGAACGTGAAAATAAAACACCCATTGGTCCATTTATGTTCTGTTTTTTTATAATTTCATTCATACATTCTATACCATAAATTATATTTTTAAGTTAAACAGTTTAAAAGTAAATAATAATAAATTATATAATGATACAAAATAATATAAGATACGGGAGTGGGGTTCTTTTTTATTGTAAATCTCTTGATAATACACCTTACTTTTTTTTAGGTAAGGATAAAGACAATAGATGGTCTAATTTTGGAGGAGGCGTAGAATTATCAGATAGATGTGATCCTGAAAATACTGCTGCTAGAGAAACATGGGAAGAAACTCTTGGTTGTATAGGGGATATACTAGATATTAAAAAAATTATAAAACCTAGTCGTTGTATAGTTTCAAAAACTCCATCTGGGAATAAATACTATATGTATATCGTAAAAATACCATTTAGTAATGTATATAGAGATAGATTCATGTCTACAAAAAAATTTCTATCAAATATAAACAATGATAAAAAATTTTTAGAAATACTAGACGTTAAATTACTGTCCTTAGAGACAATAAAATACTCTATAGACGATACAAATAAGAGAAGTTTTATTAAACTAAGATCTAGCTTTGAAAAAACTATTCAAGACAATTTTGATGAAATATTTAAAATAATAAAAACTTAAGAATAATTACTGAATATTATATACCTTTACCGAAGGCTGTTCTATCGAGTGTATAGGAGTATAATTTGTTATTTCTCTATCGGTGTCAAACATATTAGTCTTTCTTAGAAGTTTTCTAGGATTAACTCGAGCAACATTTGTTTGACTTATTACTTTTGGTTTATTTACTTCTCTGTGTGCTCTTATTATACCATTTTTAGGAGCAACGTAATTAAACTCCCTGTTATGACTTTGCGTGTATTGAGTACCCATTGAAAACCCTGGAGTAGAAGACATATCTATTATTTTATCATCTGGTTTTATACTCATTAATGCAGGTTTTTGTGTTTTATCTAAATTAAAGTTTCTATCTTTATTTACTTGAGGTTTTATTATAGGACCTGGATTTAAGGTACGATTTTTTTGTCTAACAGGCTCGTACGTAACTATATTTTCCCTAGGTCTTACAGTCACAATGCCATGGTCTATATTATTAGTCTCATCTTGCATTTCAGCTTTTGAATATTTATTAAGTCTATATAATGGTTGTTGCCATTCTGTTGGAAAATTGCTATGCTCCATTTATTACTATGTTATATTATAATTATTTTTTATTTAATTTATAAATTCAGATGTTTTTTTTATTAAAGTCCCCATGGGATCTATTTTTATATCTTTTGATACTACATTTGAAACATCCTTATCTGTCATAGATACATTTATGTTCGGTTTTACCCTCACGTTAGTATAAGAATATAATGCGTTATTTTTCTTCATTCCATAACGTTCACCTGTTTTTGTTCTATCTACATCATTCATAACCACAAATTGTTTATTAGCATTTGCAGTAGCGTTTCTTATTATTGATACTGCCTGATTAATTTCTTTATTACTTTGTCTGTTCTCTAACTCGTCATAAGTTTTATCCTTTCCAATAAAAACACCAACAGTTTGTTCTCCAGCTGCCTTTCTTACTTTAGGACCCGCCATTTTAGTAACATTATTTTGTGTATCACTAGATGATATATTCTTTAATTCTTCCGTGGTTAATGGATGATATACATTATATGAAAGTCCTGCATTTGGATTAGGGTTATCTGGCCACTCTCTTTGTGATGATGCGCCGTGCCATTGATAAGGTCTTTTAGTTCCAACTGAAGATACATTTTGAGAATCAAAGTCTGTTGTTATAAATCCCTCGGTTAAACCTTTATTTTTATATTCCTTTTCACGAGATACTACATCACCGATCGCATTATACTGAGTTTTTTTCCCGTTTTTTTCTCTAACTATTCTAGCCGCAAGTTCATCTGCTGACATTTCGTTCATGTCTAATTCTTCCTTTTCAGTAAGTTTACTTCTAAACATTTTTGGCAATTTTAATAACTCCGGATCTTTTAAGTTTGGAGATTTATATACATTAATATATATACCAATAAATGATAAAAATACGATAAATATTACTACTGTTTGCAGTTCCATTTATTTATATGGATATATTTTAATTTAATTTAATTTAATTCAAAAATTACACATCATTAAATACAATTTCTTTTCTACATGTTGGGCAAGTATTTGATTTTTCAGTAAGCCATTTTTTAATACATCTATTGCAATAAATGTGTTCACAATTTAATTTAATATTGTCTTTCCTGTTTTCAAAACATATTGAACAATCTGTTACATCATTACATTTTTCTAATTTTTCAAAATTTTCAATAGATATTGTAGGTTTTGAGATATTAGATACCATCATCTCCATATTATTTATCATTTCTATAACACGTTGAACTGAGAAAAACGTATGTATAGAGTCAAATTCTGCTATCATATCATTGATAGTACTATTGTATGAATAATCTTCGCTTTGTCTAAGAGAATATTCTGATTGACTCATTGGAGTTATCGATAACTCTTGAGTTAAAGGATCTCTTCTCACTTCATATGTTCCTACATTAGATTGCATAAACATTATATAGTTATATAGATACACAATATAATTATATAATAATTTTAAATTCATTAAATTATTTTAATTTTTGCCTACACCTGCTCGCATCCTAGCATTTCTATTCTGTAATACAGAAGGGTGAGTATCTCCATTTCTAGTTGGAGTGTCTAGTATTGCTATATTTCTACTTGGGGTACTAAATGGTGCACTATTTTTATCACCAATTCTTGGGGCGGGATTATATGTAATTTCATTATCATCAGCTGATGTATCTTCAATAAGAGTGTATGGCTCAACTTTAGGACCTGGAATATTTTTAAAGATATCAAATATATTAGAATCTCTTAATGAATATCCTAAAGACCCTTGTTTATTATGTACATTTAATTCACGACTTATTCCATTTTGTTGAGAAGCGTGATTCATAGAGTCTATACGTCTAACAACCGGTTGTTTTTTATTAGTAGATGATAACGAATTTATGTGTCCATAATCTAAACCCCCGTAATTTATATTATTATCTCTCATAGGAGCATGCTCTATTAAAGGATTTAACGTGTTTACATCACTAGCGTAATTCATAACGTTTAATATAAATATACATTTTATTTTTATTTAAATTAATTTACATTTACACTGGCGATAAATTTTTATTAACGGTGTTTAATTGTTTAACAGTCCCCGTCATAATTTGTTGACCGAATAATTTATTTTCGGGTTTTTTTACATCTTCGCCGTTTATTAAACCAGGGGTTTTATTTCCATCTAAAATGAATCTATGTTTAATATTTTCAGTATCTAATGTAGGGTGATTAATTAAAATAGAATTCTTAGTGTTAGTATTATAATCTTGTAATAATTCTTTTCCTCTATTTGTAAGTCCACCCCTGTCTTCCTCACTCCCGAAATCAGTAGGTATATTCTGTATAGTTCTAGACTCTACAGAATTAGATGAATTAAGAGTTATAAAATAAATACATACTGATAATAATATTGAAAACATTCCAGTTGATATTATAGTTGCATATTCTTTTGGGTAATTTATTGCAGCGATTATTGTAGATATTATTATTAGTCTTGTAAGAGAGTTATACTGTTGATTTTTATCTCTTCCGTAGAATGGATTTATCGAGAATGAATTAAATATTGCACATAAGTCAGTAAACCAATATGAGGTCATATTTATTGTATGTTAAGAATTTAATTTTGTTAAAAAGTCTGTAGAAAATTTTTGTTGATGTAAATTGGAAATTTCCTGTTTATAATCTTGAACGCTAGAATTTCTAATTTTATTAAATTCAGACGGGTTTTGATTGATTATAAGTTCTCCCAATAAAAAAAGAGATTGAATGTAATCCCATATAGCTGTTTTAGTGGTATCAGTAAGTTCATCCCAGTATTTATTTATTCCAATTTCTATAGAAAAACTAGTAATTTTATTTTTTATAGTTTCACTGTTTATAAAAAACGCTTCATCCCTGTATTTAATTTCATCTTTATAATCTATACACCCGGCCATAAAAAGACTAGCGGGTGTTGAAGGTGATGCAATTTTCAAAAGAATAAAAGCTTTTTTATAGTCTGAAAGAGACGCATCTGGATATTTATTTATTATTTTATCAATAAATTCATTAAATAATGTATTGAATTTATCAATATTTGTCGTCATTTTATTAATAATGTCTCTATACTTTAAATATATTTAAATAATAAAATATTTAATTATATTAAATTTACATGTCAAGTAATGTTAAAATAAATGGAGTAAATATGTTTATAAATAAACTCGACTTTAAAGATAATCAGCTTGAAATAATAAATCTGGATACACTTAAAACTAAATTTAAATTAGATGAAGGTGATACAGGTTTTTATAAACTTAGTTTATATAAGAAAAATGTATATGATGATGGAACAATAACAGAAAATTACAATCGACCAGGTATAGGACCTATACAAGATGGAACATATTGTTCAATCTGTCAACGTTTAGGTGGTTCAAATCATGCAAATAATTGTGATCGTCCCAGGGATGAAAGTTTGTTTTTAACACTTGGTGGTTTTAGAGATTATATATTAAATGACCCAAGGTATTCAGGTGATTATTCAGACATTAAAGAATCGTTTATAAAAGCTAATATAACTGATGAAATCTTATCAGACTTATTTATTCTTGAAGAAGATGATGAGATAGATGTAAAAGATGGGAAAATAGACATGGAAAAACATGAAAATAAAATGACAACGGTAGAATACGAAGGCCGCGTTAAAAAAAGAGGGCCATCTAAATTACCACCTAAAACTAATACAACTCAATTCTTAAATAATTTAATAATATCCCATGAAATAGATGAACATAAAACATCTATAAGGGTAAGTAAAAACGGTCTTATAAATATTATAAACATTAATACAGACCCCATTAAGAAAGAGTCATTAATAAATGAACTCATTCAAAGAATTAATTCAAGTGGAGCAGTTAATTACGAAGCTTTTACTGAAATAACAGGGGAAACTGAACAAATTTATAAAATTATACCAGGTACAAGTTATATTCATTCTGCTTCTGGTCAATTCAGTATTAAAAAGATTATACCTGGAAAAACTCAGGTTGATTTTATAGAATTAAATAACTTCATCAACCCATATGATATAAACGGTAAAATAATAGAATCACCTATTAATACAAAAATAAAGAGAGCTCGAGATGGATCACCGATAGTTTTTTATAAGGGTCTTAAAATAATAGAATGGGAATATTATTCACCCAGAGAAACAAGAAATGAAATAATGACAAAAGAGTATATCAAGGTTGTAGTTGTTCCTTCAGAAGGACTTAAATTAACTGCAATAATCAATAAATATGGTTCCGTTATGTTAAATATTTCTAAATGCACTTCAAAACAAAAAAACGACGGTTTATGTGGTAATAAAGATTCTGATATATCTATAAATTTATTCAATAAATTAGAAAGAGTTTTAAATGAAATGTTTGATGAAAATGAGGACTTATTTGTTATGACAAGCTTATTAGGTCCCGAAAAACAACTAAAAGAATATAATACAGTTTCTGGTTATGCTCCAAATGGTAGAATATGTAGACTAACTAGAACAAGAAAAACAGGTGATGATCCTAGAAATTTTTCTGAATCTATGAGACCAGAACCTTATTCGTGGTCTGGAACATGTCCAGATCCAAATTATCAATATTTAAAACCTGAAGGTGTTTTTGACCCAGATGATAAATTATGGTACCCTTGTTGTGAAACAAAAGACAGTAAATCCATAGAAAGAATGAAAGAATATCTTAGAAATGGATTTCCAGGTAAAGACGATTCTAGAAGATATGATTTAACAAATGAAGTAGATTATGGTTCTGGTATATTAGTTCCAAATAGTAATCTACCTAATTCGATAGCTAACGTTAAAATAAATGGAAAGTTTGAGAAGGTTACAGTTATTGGAAAATTAAGTGCAAAGGAAGGCGGGGGTAAAAAAGCCAATAAATATAAAGTAGAACACAACGGAGAAAAAATAATAGTTAATGGGCAGGATTTTGAAAGAGATTCTCGTATATTTCCTGGACTAAATTCTTTTAGTAGAGATTCTTTATTGTCTTGTATACTTACTAGTTTAAAGATGAATAATCTAACGATAACTGAACAGGGTAGATTAGAAAAGAATACTACATCTATCATGAATGAAAAGAGTATTAAATTAAATACAGATATATTCTTATCTAAGATAAATCCCAAAAGTCTTTTAAAGTATCATCCATTTACTTATAATACGATATCTATGTTAATTATAAACCCATTTGATGTTAGAAAGATAAGTCCTGATGGTAATAAATTTTATCTAGTTTTATCACCTCAGAATAACTTTTATATAAATGACAAATTATTGTCTGTTAATTCGGAAATATCTGATACATTTAACGACACTATTATATTTGAAGGGTATTTGAGTTATAATGACATCATTGATAAAAATCAATATGAAATAATAGATATATTGTATAATAATTTAGACATTAGAGACCTCTCATTTACGGAAAGAAATAAAATAATAGCTAATATATTTAAATCTGGTACATTTTCTTCTATCGTAGATGAAATAATAATATTACCAGATGAGTATACAAATATTATATCAGGTTCGTATGAGATAATAAATTCTAATCCTAGAAATAAATTAGTATTTAAACACGATAATAAAACAATAGTTTATGGAGAAGATGACAAATATAAAGACACAATTGTATTACAAATTCTTGAGATATCTAAAGAAACTATAAAATTTGGTTACGATTCTAAAGAGATAATAGAAAATAATGATTTAGACTTCCTAAGAAGTTATACATTCTTGAAAAGAAATATACCATCTGGGATAAAAGCAGGTGATTATTATAAACTTTCTATAAATAGAGATAATAAAGGGAATGTAGTTAGTAACAGAATTTTAAATATAAAAAAGAGAGTAAATGTAACTCCAACAACTAATATGAAAACATATGATGAAATAATGAACATATTACTTGTTAAATTTAGTCCAATTGATTCTAGTTATTTTAACTCTAATTTAGATTGGGTTTTCAAAGATGGGTTTTTACGTTACGACGGAACAGATAACTTAATATATTCTAAGATTTAATAAGATTAGTTATAAATACAAACATTTCATTTATATTTATATTATTTTTTAATATTTCTATCTCAATTTGTCTTTTTCTATTGGTATTTTCATATTCTATAAAATTTCTATCAACAAAATTACCGTCTGATATTAATGTGAAATCTACACGAAATGAATCACTTGAATCCTGGTATGAAGTTCTCTGTTTTAAGTAATACTTCCCCGATGTAACATAATCCGTTACTCTGGTTTCAGTTGAAGTAGAAATTCTTATGTCTTTTTCCCATAAATTAGACATATCTATGTTTATATCATTATTTCTCTTCTTGATTATAGAGTCTAATAGAATAAACTTTTTAAAGTCATTTGAATAGATGTGTCTAGTTCTGATACCCGGTAATTCATCAGAATAAGCGTCAACATAGTATTCAATAGACTTTTTCATATTGTAATTATTTATTTCTTTTACGGTTCTATTGTATATATCTTGGTCTATATTCGGATTAAAATCTCCCTTGTAGTTAATTTTTCCTAAACGCATTTCAACTTCAATGTCTTGAGAACCTATTCGGTTTAATTGTTTTTGTATATTTGTTATATCAGTAGGATCTAAAATTTGAGTCATGTTAGAAGTCGATATACACCTAAGCAGACTTGATCTAGAAGAATAAGATAGTACCTTTTTTAATTCTTCCATTGTAGAACCCGTCCCAATTTTTGAAAAATAATAGATGTCATTTATATCAATAGGATTTTCAACACTTCTTATAACATTTAGAATAGTTCTTAGTGAGTTTGGGGTGTTTTTGTCACGTCTAACGTTTTTAAACTTAAAGTTATTTCTGGAAATCACTTGAAATTCAACTATTGAATTATTTTGTACATAATCTGGTACATCAACTGTGACATCTTTGAATGAGTCAAATGATTTTTTAGTCCAATTGCGCAAAGTACCGGTTTTATCTTGAAATTTAACAACAGTTCCGCGACCGGTTTTTACAATCATTAGATCTATTGTTTGTTCATCATTTGGCTTCCATTTAAACTGAGTTGTATCAGGTTTGTTCCAGGGTCCTATGTTATATAGAGTATCCGCTGATGTAAATATGAGTCCATCTAGTGTAATTTTTTTACTTACAAAAGCGTCTGTAGTTTTTTGGTATTTTTCTTTTATCATACTATAAAAATCTTTTCTGTGTTTCACTAGTAGTTTTTGAAGTTCTCCGTTTTCTGTTGGTGTATATAACTTTTCTTTGTTCATTATATTATGGAGAAAATATATAGGTTTTATCTCTACATTAAACCAGTTCTTATTTCTAAAAGACATTAGTAGTAGAGGCTCTTCATTGTTAAACTTACCGGGCATAATTAATTTATAAAGTATATCATACCTGTTTATGTAAGGCCAGGGTTGTGTTCTAAGTTTCCCATCTTCGGGTACCGTCATTGATGAATCTTGACCTATAATTCTTTCCCCATCTATTACATCTATGTTGTTTGGTGCATATAGTATGTCAAAAGCCATAAATGAAACTGCTTTAGTCCTGCTGATGTCTAACCATGGATAACTATTATTATCTCTATCAAAAAACACAACTTCACCATCTATTAACATTTCTCTAGAGTCTACAGGATCTAAACTATCCTGAGACGAGTTCCTTACCCTGTAAATATTTGTATTTCTATCAATAAAATAGACCATTCTACCATTTTTAACTCCTGGTACAGTCACTATGTACATTAACATTCTAGTTCCATCCACTTTTTGTGTTACAGTGTATTCACTTTTACCATTTGGGTTTTTAGTATTTATAGTAGACATATCTTGTTTTTCCATTGTTACAGGAAGACCTCCTATGAATTTTTTCATATCATAATTTTCATTTCTAGCTAGAGAATTTTTAACAAGTTTTTCATAACTAGTTAACACTTGTCTATAAGTCTCATCCTGTAATAATTCCATGCTTATTGGTTAATATTATGTTATATTTTTAATATAGTTTATTTTCTGTAAAATTTATTTTTTAAACTTTAATTTTTGCGTTTTCATTTTCATTTTAAGTTTAGGGTATACCCGAATAGCTATCTTATATAAAAAGTGTATTCCTAATAATATAAATAAATAATTTAACCACCATCTATGTCTATTGTAAATATAAATGTGTTTCCACCCTGTTGTGTCTTTATCTAATTTAAAAATCATAATAAATAGATTTAAAAAAGAACATCCAATCTTTACAACAATTCCATGATTCTGTCCCCAATTAGATTTATTTTCTGTTAATGGCATAAGCTGAACTATAAGGGGGTATTTATAACTATACAACTTGTCTAGTTTAGTTATATAATCAGTGTCTATGTCTCCCTGGAATTTATTCTCCCCAATTGTTTTGTAAAGTTTTTGTCTGCCTTTTTTTGAAAATATATTAGATTGAGCGGAAGCATATTCGGTTACACTATAGATATCCTTAAATACACCTGGTTTATATTCTATATATGTCCCAATTGACCCAAATGAAAATAAACTAAACTCTTCATTTTCGATAAAATTATTAACTAATGCGTAATCAGCTAAATCTTTACTATACATTTCAGCATCTTCTTCTAGAATAATTACGTTGTTGTATTCCCTTAAGTAATAAAATGCTGTATAATATGCATGTGTTATATCAGATGTTGTAGCAGTAACTTCTTCATCCTTTACACAATTTTTATACCCCTTATTGTATTGAATTATAGTTTTTTTACTTAATGACATAATAAATGGGTCGTACTTAAATCTTTCTGAACCCTCCATCATAAGTATTAATGTAACATCCGAAGATGGTATAACAGGATTATTAGTTTCATTTATAGTAATGTAATTGTAACAATCTTCGTTATCAAATATCATATAATATACATATACATTAAAAATTATAATGAATTAAATTGAAATGTCATCTCGAATACCTCTGTAAACCGGATGCCTTGGAACTCCATCTTTAGTCATTTCCATAAAACTGAAAGAAACAATTGAACCGATTGGGATGTATTCCGGAGAGTCTTCTTTTAGGTAGTTTTCTCTTTGCAAATCGGAAAATCCAGTTCCTACATTAGTGATAACACCTGTTCTTTTCCCATCTATTATAATTTCTCCCTTTATTGAACCAAGAAGTCCTTTAAGTCTACCATCACCCATAATGTATTCCAATACAATACATTCTGCGTCTTGTTGTTTCTTATACTTTAAAAGATATTTACTCCTTCTAATTTCGTATGGAGAACCTGGAGCTCTAAGCATTACACCTTCTGCACCAGCTGAAGTTAATTCATTATAAATTTTGTTTAGGTGTTCCTGGGATTGAATCTTTACTTGTTCTGTTATTTCAATAGGAAAGTTCATATCTGGGTAATCTTCTATCCAGGACTTTTCACATATTTTAATGATTTTACCTAGTATTTGCATGCGTTCTTCAAATAGCGATGATTCCGATGGAATATCAAATGCTTTGAATTTAACAGTAGTCCACATATCATCTATCTCATTGGAAGTGTATGTTTTACCTGGTTTAAGAGTTGATAGTCTACTTGTTTTTTGAAATTCTCCTCGTCCAATCCATAATTCACCATCTAAAGCAACACCTGGTGGAAAAGCCATGGTAAAAAAATCTGGAACATATGTAAAAACTTTTGGTTTTCCTAAGCCTGAACCTCGCGATATAAACTTTTCTCCATCCCAGAAACATCTAATTCCGTCATATTTTTCAGATGCAGCCCACCCAATAGGAGGCTCTGATACATTCAATTCTTTTGATAATTTATCCGTGAGTTTTATTTTTTGTCCATGTCTGTCGTATAAAGTGTGAGCTGCCATCAACTTAAGATTGTCTACGTAAGTCTTTGTTTTGTCTTCGCTGTAAGATATAACCTGTTTTTCAGGGAAAACTGCATAATAGCCTTTATCAGTCATTATAATGTTATTATAATTTACTTTTATGTAGTTTTATAAAATTTATTTACATTTAGTATTTTTTTGCAATTTATTTATTTTCCAATTCGGTTATTCTTGCTTCTAATGTAGCTATTTTGGTAAGTAAATTGGTAACTATGGTGTCTAATTCTTTTGTTGCAGAAACATTATAAGTTAAAATGTCCGTATAATTAACTGAATATGGTTTTTCAATTGTAATTGTTTCCGGGTTTTTACCTTCTATAAGTTCAGTAGTCTTAGTTTCTGTACCACCCCCTCTTATAACATAATCTAACTCAGGTATATCATTCATGATGTCTTGTGCTATAAAACCTGCTTCCACAGTGTATTCACCTTCCGTTAATGTACCATTAAAGTCAGCTTCTTTCATTTCCTTTGTTTTTTGATACTTCTGAGGCTTTAGTTTTCTAATAATGCTTAAGGAGTCGGTTATGTCTTCTTCGTTATGTTTAAGTCTATCATCACTGGTAACATTGAATGCTGTTGCGTATACGGGATAACTATGTACAGTTAAAGCACTGTTATGAATGTTTACTGCATTTGACGCAGACAGGGTTATATCTGTTGTTGAATTGGACGTCGTCAGGTTTGAATGACCACCCCAAGTTTGAGAACCTATTATAATAGTTGGTGCCAATAGGAGCGCGTCTGTTCCAGCTGACGCCCACCATCTCCCAGCCTGTTGTATATTTGTACTTGTATTATAACCACCTACAGTTTGGTAACTCTCAAACATATTATTTGTTGTAGGAATTGAGGTAGTACCATCGTGTGCTCCAACACTAATGCTAAATCGACACTCTGCTTGCTGAACGGCTGGATTTATCTCAATACTAACTTTTTGATCACTTTCCATGTGTGTACGTTCATCCGATGTTAAATATACCACATTGGCTAAATTAACATTCAGTCTTCCATAACCTAATACAGGTCCCAATGGATGATTATAACCGCTAAAATGAAAAGTAGCAGTTTTAGAACCTGTAGATCCTACAGCTCCTTCAATGTCTAATCTATCTTGAACAAGTAAAGAACCACTATTAGAAATACCGGGGTCTTTAGCAATTCTAAGATTATTGACTGTTTTAACGCCAGCAGATGGAGCGGGAACAGTCAGGGCTGCATAAGGATGACCCGGTGGAAAAGGATAGTATGTCGTTGGTGTATAGGTGTCTGTAGTAATATCGGGTGTAGTCCAAGTCATAGCATTCCCCGATCCTCCCGAAGTTAATACCTGACCAGCAGTTCCATAATTTCCATTAATCGACAAAGCTCTTATGATGTTAATGTCTTGCTGAAATCGTACATTATCGCAAAATAAGTCTATTATACTATCTGCATATAGATAAACCTGATTAGTTTTATTAGCTTGGTTTGTACCCCACCCAGCTGTTGAGCCTATAATTATCCGTGGACTAAATATTTGCGCTTCTGTACCGACAGACACATTATATATTCCAGCCTGTTGTATATTTGTTGTTTGATCATAACCTCCAATACGGGTGGTATTATAAAAATATCCTGAAGATGGCAAAGGTGTCGTTCCGTTAGATTGGCCTACATCAGTTGTTATTCTTTCTCCAGGGGATATAAAAACATTATTAGTTTTATTAGGACCACTCGAACCCGTAGCACCCCATCCACCAGAATTACCTATACTAATATCTTTACCTCGAATTCTTACCGTGTCGCCTGCATACAAGTCCCAATCACCAAGCTGTTGCACATTAGTTGATTGATCGTAACCTCCAACACGGGTTTGACAATAAAATCTCCCACTCGAAGGAAGAAGAGTACTTCCATTGTAATCTCCCACACCAAACGACATTTGACATGTTTGTTTCTGAACGACTGGATTCTGTCTATCCTTGAGAGTAAAGGTCATATGCGTATCTCCTGTAATTTCAACCCCTCCCGCATCACTGGCCGTGTCGCCTTTCAAATAAATCGAAGAAAAAGGGTCACCACCCGTCAATTTTGAGCCAGCCCGAATCCTAATATCTCCTCCACTTTCGATACCCACGTATGTATCACATCCAATCACAGTTGATTGGCCTGTAATAATGTTAATTTGATTATATGAAAATAGCGGCGCCACTGGGTGATTAAATGAACTAAAACCAAGTATCTGAGAAAAAGAACCCGCGGGTGAGGTGTATGCTGATGATGTTAATATGTCTAACCTGTCTTCAATAAGTAACGATCCGCTCGCTGCTACATTAGGATCTTTTTCTAATCTAAGATTACCTATTAATTTAAGAGATGTAGTGGGTGCACTAAAACTAGGACCGGGGTTACCCATAGGATAATATACAGTTGCCGTAGAACCGTCTGTAGTAATATAACTACTACCACCCGATGATGGTGTAGTCCAAGTCATAGCATTCCCCGATCCTCCCGAAGTTAATAC
>CEVS01044173.1_pt1 | contig 30406 bp, 30 predicted proteins | sample 361571 | NCBI WGS metagenome assembly CEVS01 (sample SAMEA2623850, study PRJEB7988) | marine metagenome | isolation source: saline water (ENVO:00002010), including | reverse complement strand
TCATGAGATCAAGAGCGGAAAATAAGAGAATAATTAGGGCACTAGAAGAGGACGACTCCTAGCACTTCTACTGACTCCACACCGGATAGGCTTATTGCCCAATTTCAGGTGGCTCGCCTTAACGGTCCCTACGGGACCGGTGGGTGTTTGTCTTGTCTACCGTTCCAGAGGCCTATCTCGCGGTTGCTGTGATGGCTCTCGTTGGAATTGGTTTTCCAGTTCTAAGCTTCGTAGGATCAGGCTTCTTGAGGCCTAGAAAAACCGCGAATGACCCCAATAAACTAAGCTCATGGTTACTTCCTGGTTATGAGTCCGACCAATCCCTATATCTTAGGAGAGAGACTACCTATGAATGCGGTTCAGACCCTGTTGGAGACGCTCATATTAATTTCCATTTCCAGTACTACTGGTACGCCATAATCTTCTTGGTTTTTGATATTGCTTTCATGTTCCTAGCCTTCGGTGGCATCTTAGTTATTCAAGAAGGAGCAGTATCCATCTACAGTTCTCTTGCAACACTGACGGTCTTCATCTTCCTCATGGGAGCCGGTGTTTGGCATGTTTTCAGGAAGAGAGGAAGAATATACATCTGAGGTTAGAATATGGCGGACGATGACCAGAATTATGCAGTTTTCAATAGTAGGATGCTTGTGGACACGGTTGGCGACATTACCGATGAGGCCCTGAAGGCTAGTAGGATCAAGGATATCATTGGAGTACTAGCCGGTAGGATATTCAATTGGGGTCAGAGAAAATCTCTCTTTCCTCTTCACCTGGGAATCAAGTGTTGCGCATTGGAGATGGCGGCAGCAGGGGCGAGCCGATTCGATGCCGAGAGATTCGGCGTATTCTTCCGCTCCAGTCCTAGACAGTGCGACGTCCTCTTGGTTAACGGGCCAATTAGTAAGAAGTTTGCAGATCCAATTGTGAGGCTGTGGGAACAGATGCCAGAGCCCAAATGGTGCATTGCAATGGGCGAATGCGCGATTTCAGGTGGACCCTACTTCCAGTCATATAATATCCTGGAAGGGGTCGATACCCTGATCCCCGTCGACGTATACATACCAGGATGCCCTCCACGCCCGGAGGCATTGATAGACGGTTTCGATAAGCTGAGGCAGAAGATTATCCGTATTGGAGCGAAACCAAGTAGTGATCGTCCAGCAACTCAGAGGCCATTGATTGCTGGAGATTTGTGAGGTCTTACCATGTCCAGAGTAGTCCCTTCCTCAACTCAAAAGTCAGCCGCAGAGAAGATGATAACTGCAGTCGGTAGAATCAAGGGATGCGATGCGGAGCTTGTTGAGAGATCCAGTGGTACGAGATCTCGTTGGACGGTTTCCATTGTGTGTGATCAAGAAAATTGGAGAGGCCTAGCCGAGAAGCTCCTCACAACCCATGAAGTGGACTACTGCTCGCTCATAACCGGAATCCATTGGCCAGATGGGCCAGAGGAGAAAAAGTGGGAGGTGGTGTATCACTTCCTTCGTACGGGAATCAAGAACCCTCCTGAAATAGACGGCATTCAACAGCCAATAATCACAGATCCAACTGCGGTTAAGGGCAAATTAGTACCTCTGGAGATAGAGGTCAGTATTGCAATTCCAGACACCAGAACTCCCATGGTGGCCAGTGTACAGGACTTGTGGATAGGGGCCGATTGGAATGAGAAAGAGACATGGGATTTGGTGGGCATTGACTTCGAGGGTCACAAAGGAATGAGAAGAGTTCTCCAGCCACATGAGACTCCAACCGGATATCATCCTCTTCAGAAGCATCATAATATTCGTTATCACGGATTTGAAGAGATGTATGATGACGCTCAGGGATTCTCTAGAAAGCCTGATGATGTTGGCAAGGTAAAGTAGGTGAAAAAATGGCAGAAATGTGGATTTCCATGGGTCCCCAGCACCCAATGACTCACGGACTCTGGACCTTGAAGATAAAGGTCGATGGGGAAACTGTAGTTGACACAGTTCCCGACCTAGGGTACATTCACAGAGGCGTGGAAAAAATTTGCGAGTCCCGTGATTTCACCCAGATTACCACCTATTGCGACAGGCTCTGTTACGCTAGTGCTAACACATGGTCCCACTCCTACATTTATGCAGCTGAAGATCTACTGGGCGTCGAAGTACCCGAGAGGGCCGAGTATATCAGACTGATAGCAATAGAATTGCAAAGAATAGCTTCCCACCTAATGTGGCTTGGTGCTTATGGCCCAGATACTGGCAACCTGTCTGTCTTGGTATGGTGTCTCCGAGAGAGGGAGATGATGATGGATCTTCTGCAAGAAATGGGAGGTTCAAGAATGCATTACAATTTCCCTCGCATCGGCGGTGTAAAGAGGGACCTCCCTCATGGTTTCGCTCAGAGAGCGCGTTCGAAGCTAGAGTTATTCCTGCAGAGAATACAGGAGTATGAGGCATTGTATGACGAGAGTACTGTTTTCCTAGTTAGGACACAAGGAGTTGGATATGCTAAGGCCGAAGAGATGGTCAATCACGGGGTTTCAGGGCCCAATCTGAGGGCCGCTGGTGTAAACTATGATGTCAGATGGGCCCATCCGTATTCTGTCTACAGCGAACTAGATTGGGAGCCTCCAGTGGAGAGATCCTCGATTAAAGGGGCCGACTGTTACGATAGATACAGAGTCAGGGTCGAGGAGATGAGAATAAGTGCCCTTCTAACTCTTCAGGCATTGGATAAGATGCCGGGTGGTTCGGATACGTACCACGAGCCTGGTGATCCGAAATTACTCGCCAAGGCACCTAGTCGGGCCCCCGAGGGAACAAGCGGATACCATCACTTTGAGGACAGTCGAGGAGAGTCCATGTTTTACATCGCAGGAGGCGGAGAGGCCCGAGGGAAGAATCCCTACAGAGTATCGATAAGGTCTCCTATGTTCATCACGATTCCGTATGCCTCGAAGTGTATGATCGGGTACAAGGTAGCGGATATTCCAGCAATAATGGGCTCTTTCGATCCATGTATCGGGGAGACTGATAGGTGATACAATGGCAAGTAGTGACTGGTTGGACGTGAATGGCTGGCTCCAATCAATGGTTGGTTGGTCAATGGACCAAACCCATGACCTACTTCCCAATGAAGAGTATGGACTCGGACCATTAGGTTCTGTTAACCCTCAAAGTGGATTTTCATCAATCCAGCCCGCACTCGAGGCGTTTTTCCATGCGTCAATAATGTGTACAGTGGTCTTCACAACATTGATGCTGACAATGCTAGCAATTCCATATATTGAGAGGAAATTCATTGGTAGACTGATGGACAGGCTCGGGGCGACTACGACTCTGAGAAGTTTATGGGTTGGGGAGAGCGGAGCTACAGCAGGCGAGTGGTGGGATCAACTTCCATTCGGAATTGGCACTCCCATTGGGTGGACAATAAACACTCTAAACTCGATTTGGGGAAACGATCACGAACTAGAGACAGTTTCCAGAGTGAATAACAGAAGTTACCATGGATATTGGTTCCTTCTCCCTGGATTCTTCCAAGCCTTCGCCGACTTCTTTAAATTCGCGACAAAGGAACACATGGTCCCCAAGGATGCTGACAAGGTCGTGTTCGAGGTAGCTCCTGTTATCATAGTCTCAACTACTGTAATGGTATTCGCCTTCGTCCCATTCGGACCACACATTTACGCAGCTAATCCCGACCTCTCACTCCTGTTCATGATGGCAATCTTTGGAGTGGCTCCGTTGGGAGTCTTCTTCGCAGGTTGGGCATCTAACAACAAGTACACACTAATCGGCGGGATGAGATCAGCAGCTCAACTCACTGCCTATGAGATTCCACTTCTTATCACGGTCCTCGGTGTGGCAGTTCTAAGCGGCTCACTGAATATCATAGAGATTGTAGATTTCCAGATGGGCGAAGATGAAGGAAATGTTTGGAACTTCTTCCTGATGCCTCTGGGCGCCGCTCTCTTCCTGATTACCATGATTGCTGAAGTTGAGAGAATCCCTTTCGATATGCCAGAAGCAGAGGCAGAACTCGTAGAGGGATGGTGGACAGAATACGGGGGAATTCGCTGGGGCCTAATGTTTTCCGCAGAATATATGAGGTCATACGCAGCATGCATCCTATTCGCACTTTTCTTCCTTGGGGGATGGGAAGCACCATTCCAGCACACGCTTTCTGACCTACCTGTTTTAGGTGGGGTCTTTACGACAATTTTCGCAGTAATTCCAGGACTAGTTTGGGTACTACTAAAGGCATGGATTTTGTTTGGCGTGTTTGTTTGGATAAGAGCATCACTACACAGAGTCAGAACCGATCAGATTCTTGAATTCGGCTGGAGATACCTTCTGCCTCTGTCATTACTTAACTTAGTTATAGCAACTTATCTGAGACTCGAACTATACGAAGGAGGTAACTGGAATCCATGGGTACCAGCAGTTGTAACAACTGTTTCGCTGATTGTTTTCCTAGTGTACATTTTCGATGAGGACGAAGAGGCCGCTAGACTAAAGAGTAGACCATACAGTACTCAAGCTGTTGTTAAGGCATCTCCTGGGAGTCACAGGGATTAGGTGATGAAATGAAAGCTGCATATCCTGATGAATATAATACTGGTCATCCGAGAGCCACTCCTAACTTCAGGAATCTGGTCATGAGGCCCATGTGGATGACTCTCAAAACCGCACTTCGAACCTTTCCCTTCGTCGGTCGTTTGTGGTTCCTCAGGAATGACTATCATGGCAGATCTGCGATAATGATTGATAACAACACTAAGAATAGATTAGGCGAGGAACACCCAAGCTCAGGACAGAAGTTCGCCGCAGATAGGGAAACGAGTCAAATCATGCCTTTCTTAGAAAGGCCAGTCACTGTGATGTATCCTTATGAGAGGCTGGAAGATCTCGAGCCGTGGCTATTCGTTCCAGGAAATTACAATGGGAGAATTGGAGTAATCTGGGAGACTTGTACTGCTTGCAAGGCCTGCGTCAGGGCTTGCCCCAACGACTGCCTTCACATGACTTCGGAAGTGAGGGTAAACGTCCTTGATATGACTGAAGAGGGCGATGAGTGGCATGGTTATGGCAGTGAGTTAGAAGCTGGTGGCTTCGCCGCCAGGCCCAAGGATGACTCAGGTTCTGAGAACTTCGATCTGATGACAGCTCATGAGGCGGCTCCTGCTGAATATGATTTTGCTGAGATTATCGATCTCAGTGGGGACAAGGCAACGGTAAGATGGATGGATGGCTCAGGAATTGAGACTCTGGACTCTTCCGATCTGAAGCCAGCAGAGAAAGATATTGTCTCAGGAAGGATAGATCTGGGTAGGTGCATGTTCTGTGGGCTTTGCATGGAATCTTGCCCCTTCGAGTCCTTCTTCATGACAAACGAGTACGATGGAATGTCGGGATTCACTAGACAGGACCTGTGGATGGATGCAGACCGTACCAGGGTCCTACCTTCCACACACAAAGAAAGGGTGGACATGGAACTGGCCAAGAGGGCCGAGAAAGAAAAGGCGAAACTGGCCCGTAAAGCCGCCAAGGCGGCCGCTGAGGGATAGCTATGAGTGTGGATTTCGAAGCAGTAGTTTTCCTCATTCTGGCTGTAGCTACGGTTGGAGGGGCCATAGGATGCGTATATGGAAGGAGGGTAGCACACTCCCTCCTCTTCCTGATGCTCACTTTCTTCGGCGTAGCAGGCATATTCGTCCTGGCCAGTGCCGAGATGCTAGCAGCTGTTCAGATTCTAGTCTACTTAGGATCAGTAATGCTAGTGGTCCAATTCGGTGTGATGCTGACCAGAAGACAAATCCAAGAAGGTGATATTGAATGAGATTCCTATCCATACTAGCCAGGATTGGAACTGTCGGATTCATACTTGTTCTTCTGAGAGAGACCATGACTCATCCCATGTGGGAAGGGCCCTTGTGGGGAGGAAGCGAGAACCCTCCAACAACCTATGATTTAGCAGACGCACTATTCAATGAGTGGGCAGTCGCCACACTAGTTCTCGGAGCTCTTCTTTCCATGGCGATGATCGGATCGTCATACTTGGTGAGAGATGAGAGGTTAGTCAATCTGGTCTGGGACATGGGAGGGGACGATCAGTGATTGACCCTAGTTGGATAGCTGGATTGGGAGTGATCCTATTTGGCGTTGGTCTAATCGGTGTGTTCACCAGGAATAACGCCATAGTAGTCCTCATGTGCATCGAGGTAATGCTCAATGCCGCCAATCTTAATTTCGTAGCTGGTACCATGCACTATGGAGACGTCAACGGATGGGTATTTACTGCAATAGCCATAGCAATTGCGGCCGCAGAGGTTGCAATCGGACTTGCAATTTTCCTATCACTATACAGCACACAACAGACAATTTCTCTGGACGATGCAACTACACTGAGGAACTGAGGGATAAACATGGGAGAGAGCAAGAACGAGTCAGGACTTCTGGTTTTCATTCTCCCATTCCTAGCCGTGGTTCCAGCACTATACATGTTGGAGTGGGAATCTCATGAGGCTTCAATATTGATAGTCGCAATCCCTTTCATGACATTCCCTGTAATACTCATAGCAGGTCAGATTTACAATGGGACAGAGTACTGGAAAGATAAGCTGAAGGAAGGTGGAATACTAGCATTGGGAGCTCTCGGAGCATCACTTTCCGCATCACTGTGGTTAGTGTACGATTACGTGGACTCTCTGCCCGACTTCTATGATCAACAGAGTATCACACAATGGCTGGAGTGGGTGTCTTTCGATCTTCTTCAGTCAGACTACACACTGACATCCGGAACCAAGATACTTGGAATGGGAGTTTGGATAGATTCTATCACTCTGATGATACTATTCGTGGCTACTTTCCTATGCTTCCTGATCTGTTGGTTCAGTCTTGGCTACATGAATACTGATCCAATCAACGAGGACAGGAATCATAGGTTCTATGGAGAGTTTGTACTCTTTGCTTTGGGAATGTTTGGTATGGTCCTAGCTGACAACTTCCTCTGGCTATTCATATTCTGGGAAGTAATGGGTCTTTGCTCATACCTCTTAATCGGTTTTTACTACTGGAAGGACAGCGCGGCATATGCCTCCAAGAAGGCCTTCCTAACTACTAGAGTGGGGGATGTCTTCCTCATGATAGGACTATTCATCCTATACGACATATACGGATCACTGGAATTCTCTGTAATATTCCAAGATCCTTCACTAGATGGAATGGTGGACTCAAACAAGCTATTCTGGGCCCTCTTGATGATGTTCATAGGAGCAGTCGGCAAATCAGCTCAGTTCCCCCTACACGTCTGGCTTCCAGACGCTATGGAGGGGCCAACACCAGTTTCCGCACTAATTCATGCCGCGACAATGGTGAATGCCGGACTGTACTTAGTGGCTAGAATGGTACCATTCGTAGACGTTGGACACCACGGAGTGCCAGGTCTAGAAGAACTCGGACTGATTATTGCATATGTAGGTGGAATTACAGCATTCATGGCCGCAGCCATCGCCTTCGTTCAGAATGATATCAAGAAGGTACTGGCATATTCCACGATGAGTCAGCTAGCCTACATCTTCACAGGCCTTGGCTCATCTCTCTGGTTCTACAATAACGATGAACACCACGCTGCTGTAGTAGTCTTCGGATCATCTATGTTCCATCTTTTCAATCATGCCATGGCCAAAGGGATGCTATTCATGGCGAGTGGTTCAGTAATCCATGAAATGCATCATGCCCATGATCACATTCACCATGGTCATGGTGAGGGGCACGGTCATGATTTCGATCCTCAAGACATGAGGAACATGGGGGGCCTAGCATCGAAGATGCCTGTTACGGCGACTGCAATGATGTTCGGATCAATGTCAATTATTGGAATTCCTCTAATTGGAGGTTTCTGGTCAAAAGAGGGGATCATAGCAGAGACCTGGCTGGCCGCTCTGGAGCATGAGCCATTGATGATGGGGCCAGCAATTCTGGTACTACTGACTGCAGGGATGACAGGTTTCTACATGTCAAGAATGTGGTTTATGACATTCGCAGGCTCGCCTAAATCAGAGGTAGTGAATCATGTCCATGAGGAGACGCCATGGATCAAAACTCCCTTAGTGATTCTTACCATCATAACTGCTCTCGGAGGTTTTGCCTTCGCACTACTAGGTGCTACAGATTATCTTGCATCTGCTTACGACTATTCCGGGCATCTCAAGCTCAAGAAATCAACCTTACTAGAATCGATAATTTACAAACTGGAGTACGCATTCCTACCAGATAAGATGAATCTCAGGATTGTTGGTTGGGTTACAATCTTCCTTTCATTCATCGTGGGCCCTGTCTTTGCCGCTAGGATACACGGGGGCAAGCTAGCAGAAGGGGAGTCTTCAACACCCTTAGTTTCGTGGCTAGTATCACTGTCATCCAAGTTTGGCAGTCAAGATGTCAGTAATCTATCAGAATCTGAGCTATCAATAGCTCTTCAAAATAGACTTTATTTCGACGATTTGTATGAAGGGATACTGGCTAGGACAGTCATACCATTCTCAGAATTCACAGCTTGGTTCGATAGGAAAGTCATCGACGGCATGGTTAAGCAAGTAGAGTCAAAATCAGTTCTCGGCTCGGTCCAGGTCAGGAATCTGACTACAGGAAGCGCTCGAGACTACATTCTAATGGCCACTGTAGGGATGCTCAGTATCATAGCTCTATTATGGGGGATTAACTCATGATTTCAGATCCACTAACAGTAATTACGATTGTTCCATTGGCAGTCAGCCTCGCTCTGTTGATACTCCCTAAGATCTCTGGGTCTGCAGAAGGACTTGCCAGGGCATCCAGAGCTATTAGCATGGGAGTCTCTCTAGCAATGCTAGCCATCACGACCATGATTTTCTTTGGAGAAATTGGAAATGTGGACTGGACTGACTACAACTCGGGATACTCTCTAACCAACGATGCTTTCTCCCTGATTCCTTCCATTGGAGTTCAGTGGAAGGTTGGCGCGGACGCCCTCTCCTTCCCAATGATATGGCTAACTACCCTACTGATACCCATCTCAATGCTCGTCGAGTGGGACGCTAAGAAAGGCCACCTCTTCCATCCCTTGATCTTAATGATGGAAGGAGCTCTGATTGGAGTATTCGTTTCTCTTGACATGTTTGTTTTCTACGCCTTCTGGGAGCTGACGCTGGTTCCAATGTTCTTCCTAATTATGGTCTGGGGTGGCGAGGATAGGAAATACGCATCAATGAAGTTCTTCATCTACACCTTCACAGCTAGCGTGATTATGCTAGTTGGAATTTTAGTGATGTATTTCTATACTCCAGATGTTGCATCATCAGGCACCATTACTGGGCATACATTCGATATGTCAGTCATGATCGCCTCGTCTGATTACATTCCCAGCGAGGGCCTTAGGCATCTCGTTTGGTTACTACTACTAATCGGGTTTGCAACAAAGATGCCGAGCGTCCCTGTTCACACTTGGCTTCCAGATGCTCACGTACAGGCTCCTACAGCCGGCTCAATGCTACTAGCAGGAGTCATGCTAAAGATGGGTGCATACGGTTTCCTGAGAATAGCGGTTTCTGCCTTCCCTGAATCCACAGTCGCATTCATCCCTCTGTTAATCTTCCTCGGTATGGCCAGCCTAGTTTACGGGGCTTGGGTATGCATGGGTCAGACTAATCTCAAGAGAATGGTGGCTTACTCATCGGTATCTCATATGGGACTTATATTCCTTGGAATTGCTACTATGCAACCACTGGGCATTGCAGGTGCCCTATTCATGATGTTCGCACATGGTATCATCAGCCCTCTTCTCTTCGCTGTTGCTGGCGCTTTCAAACACCATTATCACACACTAGAAATAGGCTCCATGAGAGGAATAGCTCACCACAGTCCATGGCTTGCCGCACACATGATGCTTGGATGGATGGCTAGCTTAGGGCTTCCACTCTTAGCGGGGTTCGTGGCTGAGGTAACAATACTGATCGCCTTCTGGATGTCATTTGGATGGCTCGTACTGCTTCCAACTCTCACACTAATTATCACTGCAGTCTACTATCTTACATCAATGCAGAAGACCATTTTCGAATCTAATGATCCTCATCATGGGATTCTCCCAGATACTCTTCACGGAGAAGACCCGAGGGATATCTCATGGCATGAAAATTCTGGAATGATTATTCTAGGTGCACTTACTATCCTTTTTGGAATACTCCCATTCATATTCTGGGATATGATGTCAGAATGGAGCTCTGGATTCCTAATCGATACTTTGGTTGAGGCCATGCAGTCAGAGGGGGTGAAGCCTTGAATTCGATAGGTCAGCTTTCTCTCGATTCCGAAACAGCATCATCCATGATGCCCGAACTAATAATGCTCCTAGGACTCATTGCTATTGTAGTCGTTCCCAATTTAGGTGATGCCAAATTTAGACTGCCTCTGACATCTGTTAGAGTACCTGTACTTCTGGGAGGATCAAGATTTGATCTAACTAATGATCCAAGAATGCCAAATAGGATATCAAATCTGACATTCTCATTAGCTCTTCTATCCTCATTACTGCTCATATCAGAATCACCAAGTGAGGTTGGAGGAATTTTAGTGGTTGATAGTTTCAGTAGATTATTCTCAACCATGTTCCTGGCCGCACTTCTGCTGGTCAGTATCGCAACTACGCACCGGCTCCCCGCGAAGACAAATGCACATATTCCAAAAGAGTCAGACTCAGAGAACGTATTCGATAGAAAAATCTCCATCCTCATAGATAATAGGAGACAGGTAGATTTCTACATTCTCCTGATTATGGTTGGCCTAGGTATGACCATGATGACGATGGCAACAAATTTGTTCATGCTCATAGTCTGTATTGAGCTGGCATCACTATCAACATATGTCCTAGTTGCTTTCCATAAGGAAGATGGCACTGGAGGCGAGGCTGGTGCGAAATACTTCATCGTGGGGTCGGTCGCCTCAGCTATCGGCATTTATGGAATGTCCCTGCTTTATCTTTGGTCGGGAAGTCTAGATCTAGAAATATTGAGACAAAGCTGGCTTTCGATGGAGGGCATAGATCCCTTCGCAGCCTTTGGTATCGGTATGATGCTAGTGGCATTCGGGTTCAAAGTCAGCGCAGCCCCATTCCACCTAGCAGCTCCCGATGCATACTCTGGAGCGGCCTCCCAAGTATCAGGACTTCTTGCTACTGCATCCAAGGCCATGGGATTCTTAGCATTGTTCAGGGTCCTTGTGATGATTACCGTTCCAGATGGCTCTGAGGCAATTTGGATGATTGCACTGGGCATCTTCGCCATTGTAACAATGACTTGGGGGAACCTAGCCGCACTAACCAGTGAGAACCCAAAAAGGATGCTAGCTTACTCCAGTGTAGCTCATGCGGGATACATGCTAGCTGCAATTGCAGTAGTGGGAAGTGGAATCTCAAGTGTGGATCAAAACGCTATCATCCTAACAGCTGTTTCATTCCATTTGTTCGTTCTAGTCCTCTTTAAGTTGGGTGCTTTCCTAGTCCTAGCTCTACTAGAAACCGAAGGAAAGGGACATGAGATAGAGCATCTTTACGGTTTAGGAAGAAGAGACCCTCTAATCGCAGGCTCCATGTTTTTGTTTGTTCTCTCTCTCGCAGGAGTTCCGCCACTGTCAGGATTCCTCTCGAAACTTCTGATGATTAACGGAATAGTCTCGACCTCGGCATCCACTGGCTCTTCCAGTAGCGTAGACATAGTTTCATGGGCTGAGTCTGTAGATCCATTATTCTGGTTAGCAGCGGCAATTGTACTGAATAGCGCACTCTCTCTGTTCTATTACCTCAGAATAGGATTAGTGATGTTCTTCGAAGAACCGTCAACTGAAAAATCACTTAAAGCTGCTCCTTCACTGAGAATGGCTATTTTCGCCTGCGCTCTACTAACTGTACTATGTGGTATTGGCCCTGTAAGTGAGTGGCTATTGGATACAGTTTCCTCAGCAATAGACTCGCTCATGTATGAGTGATAATGCTCAACTTCACATAGGTGACTCTCGACGGAGCCTCGTGGCACGTAGGGAGGAGAAGGTCGATTTCGAGCGACTAGCTCAGCTAGAGTCTGGTTCAGGAGATAGAATCAGGGTCCCACTTCCAAACAGAAAGGTGAACGAGATGTTTGCCATCGCCGATGAGATATTAGGTGGAAGAAGAATCAGGGCAGTTTGTGAAGATGGCCTTAGTAGGATTTCTAGAATCCCTGGAAAGATGAGAAGAAGGCAGTGGGTCAGAGAAGGAGACCTCATAGTCGTACAACCATGGGATTTTCAGGATGAGAAAGCAAATGTATGCATGAGGTATACCAAGACCCAGTCCCTGTATCTCTCAAGAAAGGGAGCTCTTCCAGAAATTGTCGATCTTTTCGGCCTATCAGAGGAAAGGACAAATTTGGAGGAAGATATTTCAGAGAATATTGATGATGAGATCCAAGAAACAGTCGAGTCTCCCGAGGAATCTACCGAGAAGGTAGAGAATTCTCCCCCTACAAGTAACGATGAGGACGACATAGACTCATTCTTTGGGTGAGAAAATGGATTTTGATGAGCACTGGGATGAAGACCCGGACGCAATTATGAAATCTCAGACTAAACATGATTGGATGTCCGAACCAAGATTCAAGAAAATATTCAATGAAATAGAAGACGGACTACAAGGAGTCCTAGGTAAGGGCCCCTTCGAATGGGTTGACAAGAGAGTATTCGACGCTGTTTTTGACAAGTCAACACTCCTTGCTGTACACAAACTGATGCAAAAGGGCGATATTGAGACAATAGACTACCCCATTGCAAGAGGTAAGGAAGCTCACGTATTTCATGCCACAACAGCTAACGGTGCAGTTGCTGTAAAGATATTTCATACTACAAATGCCGTGTTCAAAGGACTAGCCAAGTATATCGATGGAGATCCAAGATTTAGCGGACTATCTGGGAGGCACAGGGAACTGGTCAACATATGGGTGAAGAAAGAATTCAGAAATCTAAGGAGAATGAGGAAACATGGAATTAGGGTCCCACTCCCAATTTCCTATCATAAGAATGTCCTGGTGATGGAGCTCATTGGCTCAGAGAGGGCCGCCCCTAGGCTACGTGACATCGAAATAAAAGAAAAATTCGAGACATTCACAGAAATGCTAGATATGGTTGCAGTCGCATGGCAGAATGCTAATTTGGTTCACGCTGACCTCAGTGAGTACAATATTCTCTGGCATGATGGAGAACCATGGTTCATTGATGTCGGTCAAGGAGTAACCGATCAGCACCCACATTCTGAGGAATTTCTAGTCAGAGATGTTTCCAGACTAGTTCATTGGATTAGTAAACAAGGATATGAAGTCGAGCTAGCAGATTGTATGCTCAGGGTTCTGGAAGAGCCCGTACCTGAGTTACAACCCCTCCCGGGCGGGGATTAAAGAGAGAAGCCCTGTGGATTGGCCCATGGAACCAGTGGCCCGCATCCCTAAGGATCGTATAGCGGTCATAATCGGCAAAGGCGGGGCAACCAGGAAGATGATCGAAGAAGCCTGCGGGGCGAAGTTGGAAATAGATTCTAGAACAGGAGAAGTTTCAGTAGATTGGTCAGATTCTGAAGTAGATCCAGTAATCAGGATGAAGACTCCCGATGTTATACTCGCTATAGGGAGGGGATTATCGCCCAAAAGAGCCGTCCAACTTCTAGAGGACGAAATACACCTTCAAATGTACGATATTAGGGAATGGGTTGGTAGGCAACCAAACCAAATTAGGAGAATGAGGAGTAGACTGATAGGTAGGAACGGACTCATCAGAAGTAGAATAGAGGAGCTTTCCGGCACCGAGATAGCCATATATGGATCCTCGGTGATAATTATCGGGGACGATATGGGGCTTGAGATTGCCAATCCGGCCATAGAGTCTATTCTAAGAGGTGCTGAGCACGGTAGCGTATTGCATGGTCTTGAGAAGGATAGGAAAAGACAACGCATTCGATCTAGAAGTTTGGAGAGCTACGAAGAGAGGAGTGAGAAATCATCTACCTTCGACTCACTTGTTCCCGGCCTTTCTGCAGCCAGAAGAAGAAGGGAGAGAAGACTGACCGAATCTCAGGTCGATCCCGAAGACTCTGAAGCTGTGAAGGAGATGCTGGAACTAGCGGAAGATGAGAAAATCACCTATGAAGAGGAGTGAATTCTTCCGCCATTTCTAAGTCCTGAACCTCTTCGTAGTAATGTGACTGGTCGCAATTACGGACTCTATGACTACGAAAAGTGGTCTATCTACGCCCTTACCGCCATTACAACTCTGCTTTTCTCAGCACTCTTTCTTAATATTCTCGATATCACAAATCCATTGACAGATTTCGTCACTAATTACTACGTCAACCCTGTTCTTGATGAATCAGGAGGGGATGCTGGATACAATGTGACTAACACAGTCACCTATGCTGTGGTGCTGGCTCTATTCGTTGCGGCACTTAGCGCGTGGCTCCGGATTCTTGACATCGATCCCAGCGATGCTACACTTCTCGCGCTACTTCCGTATGTCTTCTGGGCCGCGCTCGGAGAGGTTGTCGAAGATGCTGATATGTTCGACTCATCGATGGCCCCGCTATTTGTAAGCCCAAGTATACATTTCCAGACGGCTTTATGGGTCATTATCGCTGGTTCGATCGGTTATCATGTCAGGAATTATGGGTCTAAAATCAGTGATTCGGAGAAGGACAGAATTCTCGAATCACTATGTATGATAGTAATTTTTGTTCAATTCCTTGTCTTTGGGCACTCCATTTCCTCTAGCGAGGTGGGGGGCGAACTAGATTTGACGATATTTGCAGTAATTGGAATATCAGCAATCATGCTACCCATCTTCTTCAGAGAATCAATCTCTGAATTCTCATATATTCAGAAGTCTGTTTACCTAGTTGGTTGTGGAGGCGTCCTGATTTTCTTTGGAGCTCTGGTATCCTTTGCAACAGTCCTTCCAGAAGACAAACTATCTCTCTGGCCACTGATTATTGTGATAGGAGTTCCTCTACTATTGTGCTATACAATGTTCTCTGTTGGAATAGAGTCTTCCAGAAAACTTTCCCAAAGAGGGTTTGTTGCTGGAATTCTCCCTGAGGGAATATCTGAGCTAGACTACCAAGATCTCGTCTCGGAAGATAAGACATTCGTGGAAGAGAATAGGAATAAAGCAGTCTTAGCATATCCTGTTGTATTTCTTTCAGTATCCGGGCAGGTGATGGATGGTCTGGCTACATGGATAGGAATTGAATACTTCGGATATGACGAGAAGCACCTCCTATCAGCAAGAATAATCGAGGAGTTTGGCAACACATTTGGATTTACAATGGTAAAGGTAGGTCTTGGGATTATCATCTGGTGGTTCTTTGCTAAAGCGAACTTTGAGAACAGGCAACAACACCTTAGATTACTTGTCGGACTCATGATTTTAGTAGTGGGTATGGCACCTGGATTGAGAGGTGTCGGAAGACTAGTAATAGGTCAGTGAACCTTGAAATCAGGGATATTCACTCCATTCAATTGAAGACTCGCACATCATCACGGATATGATTCACATGGACAGGCTGCCAACCAGAGTGGACAAATCTGGTGAGGATTTCGCATCAAGAAAGGAGCATAACCTATCTCTGATTACAAAACTAAGTGAAAAGATGGAAACCGCCAGAGGCGGGGGCGGAGGGAAATATGTCGAGAGACACGAATCCAGAGGAAAGGGCATGCCAAGAGATAGAATATCGGAAATTTGTGATCCAGGAACTCCTTTTCTAGAACTCTCAACACTGGCGGCCTATGAGATGTATGATGGGAGAGCCCACTCTGCTGGAATAGTTACTGGAATAGGCGTTGTCCATGGAAAGGAGTGCATTTTCGTAGCCAATGACGCTACAGTAAAGGGCGGATCATACTATCCCATGACTGTTAAGAAACATGTTAGAGCACAAGAAATAGCAGAGACAAATAATCTACCATGCATATATCTGGTTGATTCAGGGGGGGCATTTCTCCCACTACAAGACCAAGTCTTTCCAGACAAGGGACATTTCGGTAGAATCTTTAGAAACCAAGCAATACTATCAAGCAAGGGAATACCACAAGTTGCAGCTGTTCTCGGATCCTGTACTGCAGGTGGCGCGTATATTCCAGCAATGAGCGACGAGTCAATAATCGTCAAAGACAATGGTACGATATTTCTAGCTGGCCCGCCTCTAGTTAAGGCGGCAACTGGAGAGGAAGTCAGCGCCCAGGACTTGGGTGGCGCCGATTTACATACCAGAGAGTCAGGAGTGGCTGATCACTATGCAGAGGACGAGAAGGAAGCCCTACAGATTGCCAGGGATATCGTTGAGAATCTCAATGTTGGCCAGAAGGTAAGGCTAGATTCGAAGGAAACCGAGGAACCTTATCATGATCCAGATGATCTAATGGGGATAATTCCTGCTGATAACAGGACTCCTTATGATGTGAGAGAAGTAATATCAAGGATTGTGGATGGAAGCAGGTTTCACGAATTCAAACAGAGATATGGTACGACATTGGTTTGTGGATTTGCTAGAATTCATGGTTATCCCGTGGGCATAGTAGCGAATAATGGAATTTTATTCTCTGAGTCTTCACTGAAAGGAGCCCATTTTGTTGAGCTCTGTGGGCAGAGAGGAATTCCTCTGATATTCCTACAGAATATCATGGGATTCATGGTCGGAAGAGACGCAGAGGCAGGTGGAATTGCCAAGGATGGAGCAAAATTAGTGACAGCTGTATCATGTGTCCCTGTACCAAAGTTCACGGTAATCATTGGCGGTTCACACGGTGCAGGAAACTATGGCATGTGTGGAAGGGCGTATGACCCCCGCTTCCTTTTCATGTGGCCAAATGCCAGAATTTCTGTGATGGGCGGGGAGCAGGCGGCAAGTGTCCTTTCCACTGTTGGAAATGCCGATCCAGAAGCAATTAGAGAGAAATACGAAAGAGAGAGTAACCCTTACTACTCTACTGCCAGACTATGGGATGACGGGGTAATTGATCCCCGAGACACTAGGGATATCCTAGGACTCTGTATCTCATCGTCACTAAATGCCGAGCTTCCAGATAACAAGTTTGGAGTATTCAGGATGTGAAATTATAGCGAAAACAATTAGCGATGAAGTCCCGAAAAAGGAGCTCTGCTATCTCGAAATAGAGGGTCCAGTTGCAATAATTACCATTTCTAGAAAAGAGGTATTCAATGCTCTTAACGCACAACTAATATCTGAATTGATTGATTTATTCGCTTGGACCTCATCGAGGTCAGTCGCTAAAAATAACTGTCTAGATGATTCAAATGGAACGCCATACTTCAGAGCATTAGTCTTGAAATCAGAGGGTAAGCATTTCTGTGCCGGTGCAGATGTGAATATGATGAGAGACGCGGGAGCAGCCAGCCCAGAGGAGAACAGAAGGGACTCAAAAAGACTGGATACCTTGTTTAACTCACTCTGGTCACATCCATGCTTCACTATTTGTTGTGTACAAGGGGTCGCATTAGGAGGTGGTGCTGGACTTGTTTCGTGCGCTGATCATGTCATAGCTGAACCTGGCACTCGAATTGCACTCTCAGAAGGGAAGCTAGGCATACTACCTGCCGTGATTGGCCCATATGTGTACAGGAAGATAGGCAGTTCCCAATTCAGGAGGCTATCAATGCTTGCAAGCAGGATCGACTCAGTAGAAGCTTTGAGAATTGGATGGGTGAATGAATTAGTTGAAGATAAGAATAATTTCGAGGAGGCTTGCAGAGGGCTGATAGAAAATCTTCTGACTACAGGACCAATGGCTGTCTACGAGTCAAAGAAACTTACTCTGGAGTTTGATAGATGGACAGGTTCGGATGAAGATTTGAGGGCATGGACACTGGAAAAGACAAGCGAGATGAGGGAGTCCAAGGAAGGTCAAGAGGGGCTTTCTGCTTTCCTGGAGAGAAGGCCTCCAGATTGGTCCCCTGAATAAATGAAGAGGGGTAAAAATGGTACCAGAATGGATGAAGGATGCACCTAATCCATTCGATACTGTACTCGTTGCAAACAGGGGAGAGATAGCTGTCAGAATAATCAAAGCCGTTCAAGAGGCCGGTTTGAGAGCAATTGCGATTTATTCGGAACCCGATAAAGACTCACTACACACTGAGATTGCCAATCAAGCCATCTATCTTCCTGGAGATAGTCTTTCTGAGAACTATCTTAACTCGGAGGCAATAATTGAGGCCGCTAAGTCCTCCGGAGCGCAAGCAATACATCCGGGTTACGGTTTTCTATCAGAGAGGGCTGAATTCGCGGAGGCTGTAAAGAAATCTGGAATGACTTGGATAGGCCCTTCTCCAGAAGCTATTGAGACAATGGGAGACAAGATTTCTGCTAGATCTAGAATGATAGAATCAGGAGTACCGGTAATTCCAGGAGATGAGGTTGCCATTCCTGATGATAGTGACCATCTTGGGACACTGGCATCTGTCGCTGCAAGGGTCGGATATCCACTTCTTCTGAAAGCCAGTGCCGGGGGAGGGGGCAAGGGCATGAGAATAGTGAGAGAACCAAAGATGCTCAGAACCGAGTATGAGGCGGCAGCAAGGGAGGCATCAGCAGCCTTTGGGGATGGAACAGTGTATGTCGAGAGGCTTCTAACCGGCGCTAGACATATTGAGATACAGATTCTTGCGGACAAATATGGCAATTGTATCCATCTTAACGAGAGAGACTGCTCGTTACAAAGAAGACATCAGAAGGTAATCGAGGAGGCACCATCTTCAGCAGTTTCAGATGAGCTAAGAAAATCTATGGGCGAGTCCGCCGTTCTGGCTGCAAAGTCAGTAGACTATGTTGGAGCTGGTACTGTAGAGCTTCTTCTTTCATCAAATGGTGATTTCTACTTTCTGGAGATGAATACTAGGTTACAGGTCGAACATCCGGTCACAGAGATGATTACTGGAGTAGACTTGGTTCAGAAGCAACTTGAGATTGCTTCCGGTCTTCCCCTTGGGATATCACAAGATTCTGTGAGTATTTCTGGTCATTCAATAGAAGCTAGAATATATGCCGAGGATCCAAAAGTAGGATTCCTGCCCGCCATCGGAAAATTGGCATTATGGAGACCCCCTTCCGGACCTGGGATTAGAGTTGACTCAGGAGTCAAAGAAGGAGATGAGGTTACTGTGAACTTCGATCCAATGCTGGCTAAGCTAATTGTTCACGCACCTAGTAGGATGGCCGCTATCAGGAGATTGGAACTAGCACTGTCATCTTTTGTCGCTCTTGGGGTGACTACGAATATCGGATTCTTGAGAAACGCTCTTACTCATCCAGCCTTCATCTCTGGTAATATTACTACCGATTTCCTTGATAATGCTCCAATGACAGAGTTCATCAGTGAAAACTCAGATCCAAAGGTTTTGGTGGCTATCGCTTCTGCTGCCAAGAGACTAGGAGCAGGAAAATCTGGAGTGAATACAAACTCAAGAATGCTGGACGATCACTCGGGACATGCATATGATCCTTTCATAACACTCTCTAGGAGACTTCCATAGGTGATTAAATGGATTGGAAAATATCTGATATAGATGAGATATTCTCTATCGATCTAGCTGAGAGAGACGGCTTAATTACTGTGTCCTCAATCAATATTGACGGGCAAGATACAGAATTACCTGAGGTGATTATTTCAAATTTAGATGACAGGTCAAGGGTTTCAGTTGACATAAACGGCAATCTCAGATTTGCTCATGTTGCTAAAGTCGGAGATAAATGGTGGATACACTACGATGGAGATATTTTCACAATTTCCGAGTTAGAAAAGGGAGTCAAGTCATCGGATAAGATGGAAGGGGGACTCTCAGCTCCAATGCCTGGGACCGTGCTGGATGTGATGGTACGAGAGGGCCAGAGAGTGCGTGAAGGACAGCCATTGATGACTATGGAGGCTATGAAGATGGAGCACAGGATCTTAGCCCCAAAGGCAGGAGAGGTCATTTCCATAAATTTCAATCAGGGAGAAAGAGTCGACATGGGCTCAGTTTTGGTAGAATTGGGCGATTGATTAGACCGGATTAATATCAGACCATTCAATCCGGTCAACATGGAGGGCTTCACTGTAGCCATTGCTGCCTTCATGGGTGTGAGCCTAGCAGCAGCTTCCGGATTCCGTGTCTTCTTGCCCCCGTTCCTATTGGCACTTTCAGTTAGATCAGGCGTAGTCGATATCGAACTAATAGGGACGCAGTTTGAGTTTTTCACATCAACACCAGCGATAATCATTCTAGGAATAGCAATGATAGCCGAATTCTCCGCATACTATGTCCCCCTGGTAGATAACCTCCTAGATACCCTAGCCACACCAGCGGCAGTTGTTGCGGGAATAGGGATGACTGCAATCTCTCTGGAGGGAAGCGACCCTATCATACAGTGGGCCGTAGCCATAGTAGCTGGAGGGGGGATGTCAGCCACTATCCAGACAGCCACAGTAGCCGCTAGGGGAATCAGCTCTACATTTACCTTGGGAGTAGCAAATCCTGTAGTTGCCACAGGTGAAAATATAGCTAGCGTGGCTCTTGCATTAATCGCCCTATTATTCCCTATTCTAGCAATTTTCTTCACTATTCTGGTTGCATTGCTACTGGTTAGACGAAGTATGTTCAATCAATCAGAAAACGATATCGCCAGTCATACTTGATGCCAAGCGATTTGAACTATCACGGGTACGAACTGGCGTGCCTCGCGACTCTAGAGCGTTACCTCCGATAGTTGAGGAGAAACTTAGAATCGGTAAGCCAAAGAATACAGCGGCAGGAATAGTCGGTGTTCAGAAGTCATTCTCCATCGGATTGGAACAGGCAGGACTCAAGAAAACCCTCCGGACAATGCTGTCAGTGAACAGATTCGATGGATATGACTGTCCCGGTTGTGCATGGCCTGATCCTGATAATCACAGGAGCACCTTCGAATTTTGTGAGAACGGAGCAAAGGCGTTCGTCACAGAGGCGACTAACAAGCGGGTAACTCCTGATAATCTAATGGAATCTTCAGTAACAGAGCTATCAAAGATGACTGATATGGAACTAGATAAGATGGGTAGGATTACTCACCCAATGTACTTGAGAGAGGGATCTGAATATTATGAGAAAATCGACTGGAAAGATGCTATTGAGATTATCTCATCAAGAGTAAGGGATACGAATAGTCCGGACGAGGTGGTTTTCTACACGAGTGGACGTGCCTCCAATGAGGCAGCCTTTCTATGGGGAACACTAGCTAGACAAATAGGTACGAACAACCTACCAGATTGTAGTAACATGTGTCACGAATCTAGTGGTGTCGCATTATCCAATTCAATCGGCATAGGAAAGGGAACTGTCAAGCTCTCTTGCTTCGATGAAGCTGATCTTATACTAGTAATAGGACAGAATCCGGGTACGAACCATCCGAGGATGTTGACGGCTCTAGCCGGATGTAGGGAGAACGGAGGATCAGTGGTCAGTATCAACCCCTTGGAAGAGACAGCAATGAAGAGATTCAAGCATCCGCAGAAACCGCTTCATCTACTCGGAAGAGGAGCACAAATCGCGGATGAGCACTTGCCCGTCAGAATCGGTGGTGACGCGGCATTATTGCAGGGATTCGCAAAGGTAGTACTAGCAGAGGGATCCGTGGACTCCGATTTTGTCTCAAGTAATACGATGGGATTCGACAATTGGCAGAGGCATATTAATTCAGCTAGCTGGGATGAAATTGTAGAACAATCAGGAATCAACCGAGAAAGTATAGAGAGAGTTGGCAACGCTATTGCAAAATCAAAGCGAATGATCGTGTGCTGGGCCATGGGTCTAACTCAGCATAAGAACAGTGTCGCTGTCATACAGGAAATATCCAATCTTCTACTAGTTGGGGGGCATTTCGGAAAGCCGGGTGCTGGTGCTTGTCCGGTCAGGGGTCACTCCAACGTACAGGGAGACCGTACCGTTGGAATCAATCACCACCCTAGCGAGGAGTTTCTCTCAGCATGTGAGAGGGAGACTGGAATACCCATGCCGAGAAAGAGGGGGTATGATGTTGTCGAGTTTATTCAAGCCTCATTGAAGGGGGAAGTAGGGGTTTACATGGCTCTCGGAGGGAACCTAATTTCAGCTATGTCAGACACCCAGAGGGTTGCCGAAGCTATCAGAAACATCGGCCTTACAGTACAGATTTCTACTAAGTTGAATCGTTCACACCTAGTTACCGGTAGGGAGGCTCTGATACTTCCGTGCCTAGGCAGAACGGAAATTGATCCAGGGGGATTCGTCACAGTTGAGAACTCAATGGGACTGGTTCACTCTAGTAAGGGGACACTGGAACCAGCTTCCGACGCCCTACTTTCAGAGCCTGAGATAGTTTGTAGGATTGGGCACGGACTATATCCAAACGGACCTCTTGACTGGAATGTTTATCACGATCATGAGAATACTAGATACCTCATTTCCAGATGTATTCCCGGATTTGAAAACTATAACTCCAGGGTTCGTTCAAAGGGTGGCTTCTATCTTCCTAATGGCCCTAGGGATGGACCAACTTGGAACACTCCCTCAGGGAAGGCACAATTCTTCTGTCATGATCTTCCAGATAGAAAAGTCAATGATGAGAGATTCATTATGATGACAGTTCGAAGTCATGACCAGTATAACACTACGATATATGGGATGGACGACAGGTATAGGGGGATATACAACGCTAGGAGGGTGGTGATGATGAATAAGAAGGACATGCTAGAAATCGGAGCATCGCCCGGTCAAGAGGTGGATTTGACTAGTCATTGGGGAGAGAGGAAGATATGCTCAGAGAGGTGGAAGGTAGTTCCCTATGACATACCTAGAGGTAATCTATGCTCATACTTCCCAGAGGCAAATGTTCTAGTTCCTCTAGAGAGTACAGCGGAAGGTAGTAACACCCCCACCTCTAAATGGATTGAAATCTCAATCTCACTCAGATCCTAATGCTTACTGAAGGCTGTATCACTTCATTATTGAAGCGATGTTAGACAGCATCCAAGAAGATGCAGCCATCAGTTGTAACCAATCTCCGAGTCCTTCCGGGCCACCATAAGCAAATACACTGACAATCCAAAAAAGACTTGCTAGCGTTTGTCCTATCCATTCCATTCTCATCATTTTACTGAGACGGGTCTGTTCAGGAACGGTTTCAAATCCCTTAACTTCCTGAATATCACCTTTTTCTGTTAACATGTAAGACACTCCTGTCCACAGCACGACAAGTCATCAAGATACATCCCCCAGCTTTTGTAGGCCTCAACAAACTCATCAGTTGGAATATCCAGTGAAGAGGCGATCGCCTGTGCCACGATAGCAAATCGCTGACGGAATTTGAAAATGAAACAAAAAATATGACCATCATGACGGACCGAGGGACCACAGAGAAACATGCCGGGAACTACCGTTGACTCGTCACTCTCATTTAGCTCAGGAAAACCATCCTCTCTTTCATCGAATAGATGGGAGACAAATTTGTGACTGCCAGAGAATCCTCCAGCCAGCAACGGCTGAGTTGTTGAGCTAAATGTTTGACCGTCCTGAGTCTTTAGAACATAAACTCCATCCTCTACTGATACAGATTTTACTGGCGTATGAGGGAATAGTTTCGTGTTCTGTTCAAAACTAGTATTGTTCATACGCTCAAAAGAGAAGGTTGACAATGCAACACTGGGATCCGATGTTTCCTCAAGCCAAGGGGCATTTAAGTCGAATAACCTGACTTTTTTGTTCATATTTGAGAGATGTACAGCGGCATCAATGCCACTCTCATAACCGCCTATTATCAGGAAGTCATCCCCCTCTAGCTTGTTGTAGCTAGGAACAGTCGAAGTATGGCGACATAACTCACTTCCTGCAAATCCATCTAAAAGAGGATATTGATATTCACCAGCCGCCCATATGACATTTTTTGCTAGTAATGTCTCTTCTTTGGTTTCTAAGTGGAACAAGCCTTCAATTTTCTCAATATTCATCACATCCGTTTTTTCTCGGATTGGGAGTTCGAAAAAATCTGATATGTCTCGCAAATGTTCAGCGTATTCTTTACCAGTAGGATGTTCAACTTTCATACTAAAAGCTGGAGAAATACCGATCGCTATTGAGTTTAGATCCAGCATCCCTATTGAGTTACTTGGGAATGATGGTGTGATGAAACGCGTCTCATCGGGCCATGAAGAAAAAGAATGGCCAACAGTCTCACGGTCTACAATTAGTAGGCTCTCAATTCCAGCATGTGCAATTGCAATCCCTACTCCGATACCTGCGGCCCCTGCACCGACGATTATGACATCGTACTCCCCATGGCCATCCTCTGAGGCCGTGTCAGGTACTCCATCGATGTCCTTCTGTTCACTGGGCATGCCTTGGCGCAAATTAATAGCATTTTAAAATAAACTAATAATTAGGAAAACAGAAATTATTATTATATCTCATAATCCAGTGACATTGTCTGATTTCCATATATTCAGAGGCTGCTGAGTTTTTCCAATATTTCTTGTCCACCCATGTAAGGCCTCAGGACTTCAGGAACCGAGACTCTGCCGTCCTCTAATTGGTTCTGCTCCATTATCGCTACAAGTGCTCTACTAGTAGCTACTGCTGTGGAATTGAGAGTATGGACTGCCTCATTACCCTCTTTGGTCCTATATCTCATCCTGAGTCTATTTGCCTGGTAGTCCGTGCAATTGGAGCAAGAGACCACTTCTTTGTAGGATCCTGCGCCTGGTAACCATGCTTCCAAATCGTACTTCTTGGCAGCTACAGTGCCCATATCCCCAGTACATATGTTCACTACTCTGTAGTGGAGACCTAGACTGTCCCAGAGATCCACGGCATTCTCTAGAAGCTCTTCATGATGATTCCACGATTCCTCAGGATGACATACCACTATCTGCTCAATCTTAGTGAATTGGTGTACTCTCCAAATTCCTCTATCAGAGAGTCCATGGGCACCAACCTCTCTTCTGAAGCATTGAGAGACCCCTACAAGCTTCACAGGTAGCTCGTTAGGCTCGATTATCTCATCCATCCTCATTGCAGTCAGAGGATGCTCGCTAGTAGCAATCAGGTAGTAGTTATCAGGCTCTATTCCGTACATTACCGTCTCAAAGTCAGATAAGTCGGTCACACCTTCGTAAGCATCTCGATTCATCATGAGTGGAGGTTGTACCAACGTGTAACCTCTCTTGATGAGAAAGTCCGCCGAAAACTGCTGGAGCGCCATCTCCATTCTAGCTAGATCTCCCTGCATGAAGTAGAATCTACTTCCAGCTACCTTGGCCCCTCTAGATTGATCCACCCAGCCATTCATCTCAATTAGCTCATTGTGATTTCTGGCCTCAAATTCGAACTCACTCTTAGATCCATGGAGGCTGTGAAGAGTATTCTTCTGATCATCCTCTCCCACTGGAACGTCTGGATGTAGAATATTTGGAACTCTCATCCTAAGCTCGTCTCTCTTTCTCAGACACTCATCAGCCATGGCTCCCAGTTCTGCAATCCTCTCTCCGAGATCAGCGACCTCCGACAGAATCTCTTCAGCACGTGAGGCATCTCCTGACTTTTTCGCTTCAGCAATCCCCTTCGCCGCGGAGTTCCTTTCCCTCCTTATCTGATCGGTATCGTACTGCGCCTTCCTCCATTCTTCATCTAATCTGATTATCTCATCTATTGAATCATGGGAGATTCCTCTTCTGTCATGATCCGCCCTAATCATGTCAGCATTCTCACGAAACATGGCAATGTCCAGCACTGTAATCAGGTCTAGGACAGGCCTATTGACTTTCAAGGAATCGGGAGAAAACATCAGAAGAATGTGATGTCTTGCCAAAGATTATCAATTCCGAGAGCGAAGTATCCAGAAACCAGATAGCCCAAAATGGACCCTCCATTAAGGAGTGGAAGGCCAGCCTGTGGTTTTCCTCTAGCGACTTGGGTCATTAGGGCAAAATAGCCCAAAAGACCCCCAAATAGTGTTCCCATAGCGACTGTCAGGGAGTCAGCATACATTACACCAAAAGCACTGAAGTAAGTCACTTCCCCCCCAGTTTGAGGTAGAAATGAAACTGACGAGATGACTAGCATGCCCGGGAAAATTACATCTCCGAGGCCCATGAAGAGAGCATCCCTTCCCTTAGTAGGCCGCCCTTCCTCATTTTTTATGTGAGGAACAGGATCCTCCCAGTCCATCTTAGTGACCTCAATTTCCTTATCTCTCATCACGCTATCATCCTCCTCGATGAATGAGTAATCGGCATTCTTAGGAGCAACAAGCAGGACTGGGAGCTTGAGATCAATCATGGTATCAGCCAATTCCAGCATGTGTTTACTGCCGTTCACGGCCCAGTAGTCGTAAATTGCGGCAGCAATCATGAACCCAATTATCAGAACTGGTACAAATGAAACCCCAATGAGTGTTATTACACCAGCACCTACCATTATTCCTACTCCGTTCACTACATACCACTCAGGGAATATATGTAAGAGGTAAATTGAACCACTACTGATAGCTATTGATAGTATAGCCACAACAAATAGCGTGTCCAAACCTAGGAAATATAGAACAAGAGCAACATATGGCTGTACGGCGTAAAATAGACTCATCCAAAGTGCAAAAAGCACGATTGCCTTGATGAAGAACTCAAGACCCCTTCTCGCTAACCATATTATGACTATGGTGAAAACGCCTATCATTGCCAGCTCTAGGGCCACGAAGGCACCCTTGGAAGCCCCCTCTTCCCCAAAGGCTCTGGCTTCAGGAATATTGTATATCGGCTGTACACTAAGTCCTATCAGGATTGTTGATACAAACATGAACGCCATACCCGTCATAGAGGCCCACTGCCCCCTCATTGCAGCTAGTAAGTCGGTGGCGCCCCCCTCTGACATGGTATACACGAACTTCAAGGGCCATATCACCTTGACCCGCACGCGCCCACCGTCTTTTGGCGCAGGAAAGTCCCATGCGAAGTCGTGAATGGCTTGATCAGAGAGCCAGCCTAGGTATCAAACTAGGACTGGATAACTGTAAGGAAATTCTCTCTAGACTAGATAACCCACAGTACTCATTTCCTTCGATACACGTCGCCGGTACCAATGGAAAGGGCTCACTCTGTGCACAATTATCCTCTATGTCATCGGCAAATGGAGTTAAGACAGGATTGTTTACTTCACCTCATCTTATCTTCCTTGAGGAGAGAATTAGAATTGATGGCAGACCGATAGAAACGGATCAATTCGATGATGCGATAGAGAAGGTGCGTATTGCTTCCGAAGAGCATCCGCCATGCTCCCCCACATTTTTTGAAACGACATTTCTAGCTGCTATGGTTGCGTTCAGAGAATGTGGAGTTCAGAGGGCCATAATAGAAACAGGAATGGGCGGGAGATTGGATGCAACAATCCTAGTAGAGGCTGATTTGGCTATATTGACTACTATCTCCATGGACCACTCAGAATATCTAGGTCAGACGATTGGTGAAATAGCGTCTGAGAAAGTTGCAATCCACCGACAAGGAAGTCCACTAATCGCGCTCAAGCCTAAAGATATGGGCGTTCAAAGAATAATTAGCGAAAAGGCTGGAGAAGATTTGGTATGGGTCACATTGGAAAAAGAACAGACCAAGTGGGACGCATATTCGGCAATTACATCAATAGTTGCAGAGAACCTTGGTTGGCCCGTCACAGAATATGAATGTGTTTGGCCGGGCAGATCCCCTAATTATGGAGCTTCGTGGATTGAGGGTATTGATCTAAAATTCAGTGCCGCACATAACCCTGAGAGTATTGCAAACGACATCGAAGAAACCAAAGAAGTCGAAGTAATACTGTTTGCGATGATAGATAAGAAAGAGATCGAAGATTCGATCAAATCCTTAGCTGAGGCTATCAGAGTTAAGAAGACTAAGCCAAAGATCATCTTCACAGAGATAAGGAATGGAAGGAAACCATCAGCTAGGGCTAATTCACTCAGAGAAATGCTACACTCACATTATCCAGGTATCATATCCTCCAGATGTATAGTTGACTCACGTGAGGCATTTCTTGATGGCGTTATGACTGCACGCCATGGACATGGAAATCTACTGGTTATGGGGAGCATATACCTTATCGGGGAAATCATGTCAGAGATTATTTCCAGTAGAGGGCTTGACGCTATTGATATAATGACTATCCACTAAGAAGCCAAGTACAATGACCTCTCCTCGGTATACATCAAATGTCCGAAAAGAGTGAACCTAGGCCTGAGATTAAGGTGGTTGTAGAGTCTAAAGATACAGCCTCGAAGGTAATCCTGATAGCTTTGGTAATCGTCCTATCAGGCGTACTGATGGCTCTACTAACCACAGAAGCCGGAGAAAATATCCTTGGTTCGGCTATCGACTCGTCAGGAAACTGTGGCGATGGAATAGACAATGATAATGGAGGTCAGGCCGACGAAGACGACCCTGATTGTTACAATAATCCAGAGCTATGGGAGGGGTATGATGAGGATAGATCAGAGGCGAACCGAGATAACGACCCACCCGGTGGGAGATAGTGGTGATTACATGGCGGACAAGTGGGATGAGAGGTTCTTGGAGCTCGCCAGCCATATTTCATTGTGGAGCAAAGACCCCTCCACGAAGGTGGGTTGCGTGGTTGTAGGTGATGATAGAGAGATTAGATCTACTGGATTCAATGGATTCCCCAGGGGAATAAAGGATGATGAAACCAGACTTTCAGATCGTTCTCAGAAGTACCCCCTGATCTGTCATGCCGAAGAGAATGCTATTATGCATGCTGCTAGAGTCGGTGTTTCTCTCAAGGGAACGACTGCTTACGTTACATGGCCACCTTGTTCTAGATGTACCAGATCATTGATTCAAGCGGGAGTAAATGAAGTAGTTTTTCCCAAGGTATTGGATATCCCAGAAAGGTGGCAAGAGGACTTCTCCATAGCAATGTCAATGATGTCGGAAGCGAATATCACTGTCAGACAGGTTTAGTTATCCTAAGCCACAAATCATCCAGATCAGAGTATAGATCATCGAGCTCACCATCGTTCACAATTACCATGTCTGCCATCTCTGCTGTAGCATTTAGGGCCTGCCCCGCCTCATCTTTAGCGACCTCCTCAGACTTCTCCTGGGCAAGGAAGGTCTCCTTCTTGTCTGGATCTCCAGTCCTTCCCCGACTCTGTGACCTGCTCCATCTGGAGTCCACGCCAGCTCTTATTTCAATTAGAATGAAATCACTTCTTTGCCTCAATGCTTCGACCTCCCCAGGAGTTCTAATTGAGTCTATCACAGCGTCTTCTCCGTCTAGGTCAGCTAGAAGCATTTCTGCTAGTACCCCCGCTCCTCCTCTTCGCCGAAGCTCCCTACCTCCTTCAATTAGAGAATCCCTACTCTCAGGGATACCCTGTTCGGATAACCAGTTTCTTATGGAATCAGAGCAAGATGTAGTCCTGATTCCTTTCGAGGAGAACCAGTTTACCACTGTAGTTTTCCCCGAGGCGTTGCGCCCAGTAAGTCCTACAAGCATGTGTTTGGGAAGGCATATCAGAGATAGGGGTTTCTAGCGCCAGAATGGCCTTGTCCTCGCATATTGTAACTCTGCGTTGTGGATTGCTCTGAGTAATCTAACCCTATCGCCAGGTGGCCCTCTCAGTATTCTAGTTGCAGTATCCTCTCCCACACCTCTTCCCATCAGGCATAATATTGCATCTTGACCATGTGTTTTTACAAGCTCAGCATTTCTCTGTACCCTTCCAGAAATTTTCTCATCTGTACTCCCTATCCTTTCCACGAGCATCTTCTCCATTCTCTCAGGAGCACAAGCCTGCATGGTGCCCCCGCAGGATGAACAGGGCTCTACAATGCCTATCCTCTCTACTCTCCTCCTTCTTTTTCCTCCGCAGTTTAGACAAACAAGAACGGCTCTTTCGTTGAGTAGTCTGGTTTCCAACCTCTCACGAATCTCAGTATCGCTCCAAGCCGGAAGTAGTAAGTCCATTTCCGCTCTAGGGGATCTGCCCAGTCTTCCCGGCGGGGTTTGATGGACCTGAACATCGCCATTCTTGATATCTCTAAGAAGGTCTTGAGTCCCCTCAATATCCATTCTCTCATGAAATAGCTTCTCTAGGGACTCTTCGATAACCGGAGTCCCTCTGTATCTCTGCATCAGTCCTTCGAGATTTACTTTCCTTGGATCGGTACCTTTCTCTAGAATTCCCATTTTTCTAGCTACTTGGACGACTCTCCACCTTATCGCCCTTCCATTGGGTATCGTCATCCACATTATGGATGGAATTGACGAGGGCGGGGTCTCTGAAAGAAGGTTAACAACTTCACTCGGGG
>CEVS01066738.1_pt1 | contig 31214 bp, 29 predicted proteins | sample 361571 | NCBI WGS metagenome assembly CEVS01 (sample SAMEA2623850, study PRJEB7988) | marine metagenome | isolation source: saline water (ENVO:00002010), including | reverse complement strand
TTATATCCCCACCGTCTCTTGCTACAGCAGGACGAATTTTAGTGTCTAATACTTCAATTATTTTTTTAATTGTTTCATTTTTTATTTCTTTGTTATCTTTATTTTTTAGATCATCTTGTAAAATAGGATCTTTATTGCTTTCAAAATAATGATTTAAATGTGAAATAACCATTGGTTTTAAATCGTTCCAAGAGGCACTTTTTGTTTTTTTAACTGACAAAAAATTTTCCGAGAGTAAAACTAATTCTATACCTTTAAATCCTAATAATTCTTTAATAAAAGGATTGGCTATCTTGTTAATTTCTTTTTTTTGAAATTCTTCTGTACCTATTGCTGAAATAGTATTTTCAGACAAAAACTTTAAAGAATCGGGATTTGGTGTTTGTTCTGTTTGGATCATTTAATTAATTTTATATTATATCAAACCTACTTTTTCACGTATATTTTTTAGGTTTTCCTCAGCAATAATCCTAGCTTTTTCAGCTCCTTTTTTCAAAATATTGCTTAGATGCGTCTTATCGCTCATTAATTTTTTGATTTCTTTGCCAACTGGACATATTTCATTTACCAAAAGATCAGCAAGTTTATTTTTTACAAAAGAATATTCTTTTCCAGACATCTCTTTTAAAACTTTTTCTAAATTAGTTTTTGACAGTTCAGAATATATATTCAATAAATTTAATGCTTCTGGTTTTTTTTCTAAAGAATTAAGATTATCAGGGATTGGCTCGGAGTCTGATTTTGCTTTTTTTATTTTTTTCACTATTTCCTCTGCACTGTCTTTAAGATTAATTCTAGAGTAATCAGATTCTTCTGATTTACTCATTTTTTTTGTTGCATCTCTTAAACTCATAACTCTAGAAATATTTTTTAAAATGAGCGGTTCCGGCAAAGGAAAGAAACCCTCACAATTAAAATCATTATTAAATTTTTGTGCAATATCTCTTGATAGTTCCAAATGTTGCTTTTGATCTGCTCCAACAGGTACATGTGTTGCTTTATAAAGCAAAATATCCGCAGCCATTAAATTTGGATAAATATATAAGCCTACGCTAGCTTTCTCTTTGTCAGAACCGGCTTTATCTTTAAATTGTGTCATTCTATTTAGCCAACCTAGTCTTGATACACAATTGAAAATCCACGCCAACTCGGAATGGCCAGAAACTGAAGATTGATTAAAAATAATACTCTTCAATGGATCTAATCCTGATGCAATAAATCCAGCAGTAGTTTCTAAAATGTTATTTTTAAGTTCTTCAGGTTTTTGAAAAACAGTTATTGCATGTAAATCCACCACACAATAAATACATTTTAATTCGTTTTGGAGTGAAACAAAATTTTTCAATGCACCTAAATAATTACCCAAATGTAAATTACCTGTTGGTTGAACGCCAGAAAATACCATTTTTTCATTGCTCATTTTAATTTGTTTTAAAGTTTTTAGTTTTTAATACTCCAATTAGATAACACGATATCAAATAAACACTTGCAACAAAACAAACAATTGTAATCAAATAAACAGATTTATATTTATAAGTATACTCTAAATAACTGGAATAATGATCTAAAGCGAAAATTAATATAAACGACATCAAAACTGTTGAAAAAATTATTTTTAAAATACTTTTTGTTAAATAATTTTTAATTAATAAATAATTTTTTGAATTAAGTAAAAATACGTAAATTACTATACCAATCCATGTTGATAATGAGGTTGCAATTGGAATGATGATAAATCCTATTTCTTTAAAAAAGGTAACACTTATGACAATGTTTAGAATTACTATAAAACTGGAAATAAAGAATGGTGTTTTAGTATCGTTTCTAGCAAAAAAGAAATTGGACAAAATTTTAATTAAAGCAAACGCTGGAATTCCATAGCCAAAATATTTTAAAGCATAAGAAGTCATTTCTACATCTTTGAATTTAAAAGACCCATATCCAAATAATGCATTTACTATTTCCTCTGAGGCTACAATTAAACCAATGCTGGCAGGTATTGATAATAAAAGGCAAAGCTCGATAGATCTACTTTGTATATTTGAAATATTTAAAATATTTCCTTGTTTAAAAGCTTTTGATAAAACTGGTAAAGAAACTGTTCCTACTGCAATGCCAGCTAGTGCTAAGTTAATTTGATAAATACGATCAGCATAATACAAATAAGATACCGCACTAGATTGAAAAGAGGCAATAATTGTACCAACTAAAATATTTATCTGGGTAACTCCTGAAGATAAAATACTCGGGAATAATTTTTTAAAAAATAATTTAATCTTTTTGTTCAATTTAATTTTAAATTCAAAAGACGGTTTATAATATTTTCTTGTAAAGAGGGCCAAATATATCAATTGAATTATTCCAGCTAAAGTTACGCCGTAAGAAAGTTGTTTAGCAAAATTTAAATTTAGAATATAGGAAATGAATAGAGTAAATATTAAAACTACATTTAAGATTATTGGTGCTGCAGCTGCAGCCGCGAATTTATTATTCGAATTTAAAATACCTGAAAAAAAAGATGAAAGACTTACAAATAGTAAAAAGGGAAATGTTATTCTTGTAAATTCTACTGCTAGATTGAACTTTTGACTATTTTCAAAAAATCCAGGAGCAATTAAATAAACAATATAAGGAGTAAATATTTCTACTATGAAAATTATTAATAAAAGAATTAGAATCAATAAATTAAAAACATCGTCAGCAAATTTTTTTCCTTTTTCCTTATTTTCTATTTTTTCAGACGTATAACTTGGTATAAAGGCAGCATTAAAAGTTCCCTCGGCAAATAACCTTCTAAAAGTATTAGGTAGTCTAAATGCTACAAAAAATGCATCTGCATAAATGGAAGTTCCTAAAAATATTGCAATTAATATATCTCTGAGATAGCCTAAAATTCTACTTATTAAAGTAAAAAAACTAAAAACATATGTTGAAGATAACAAATTCATATAATTTCTAAATTAAGCCACAAATAAAGTTATATTACATGCTCATAATATAAATGACAAAAAAATCAAAAATTGATCATTATTCAGATAAAGAGGCACTAGATTTTCATATAAAAGGAAAGTCAGGCAAAATTGAGATATCCTCTTCTAAACCGCTTACCACTAAGAGAGATTTATCTCTCGCTTATTCACCGGGCGTTGCAGCTCCAGTTAAAGAAATTGCAAAAAATCCTGACAGTGCTTATGATTATACTAGTAAAGGAAATTTAGTTGCAGTCATTAGTAATGGTTCTGCAATTTTGGGTTTAGGAAACCTTGGTTCTCTTGCTTCAAAACCTGTAATGGAGGGTAAATCAGTCTTATTTAAAAGATTTGCAGATATTGACTCCATTGATATAGAAATTAATAGCAACAACGTAGACTCCATAATTGAGACTATAAAAAATATTGGTGGAACATTCGGAGGTATCAATTTAGAAGATATTGCAGCACCAGATTGTTTCGTTATTGAACAAAAATTAAAAGAAGTATTAGATATTCCAATATTTCATGATGATCAGCATGGTACAGCAATAATTACATTGGCAGCATTGATAAATGCATTAGATATTTCAAAAAAAAAAATTGAAAATGTAAAAATAGTTGTAAATGGAGCTGGTGCTTCTGCTCAAGCTTGTACTAATCTATTTAAAAGCTCTGGTGTTAAAAGTGAAAATATAATTATGTGTGACAGCAAAGGAATAATCTATCAGGGAAGAAAAAATATTGATCAGTTTAAATCTGCTTTTGCGGCTAATACAAAATTAAGAACATTGGAAGAAGCCTTAAAAGAAGCTGACGTTTTTTTAGGTTTATCGGCTAAAGATGTGGTTTCAAGCGAGATGATTAAATCAATGGCAAAAAACCCTATAATCTTTGCTTGTGCAAACCCTGATCCTGAAATTAAGCCAGAAATTATCAATAATGTAAGATCGGATGCAATCGTAGCAACTGGAAGATCTGATTATCCTAACCAAGTAAATAATTTAATTGGTTTTCCTTATATATTTAGAGGAGCATTAGATGTAAGAGCAAAAGAAATAAATGAAGAAATGAAAGTTGCAGCTGCTAAAGCTATTGCTAAATTGGCTAGAGAAGATGTGCCGGATGAAGTTGTTTCAGCTTATGGTGGAGATAGACCGAAATATGGAAAAGATTATATTATCCCGTCAACTTTTGATCCGCGATTGATTAGTGTAATTCCTGTAGCTGTAGCCGAAGCTGCTATAAAAAGTGGAGTGGCAAGAAAAAAAATAAAAGATTTCGAAGTTTATAAAGATGAATTGACTAATCGCTTAGACCCATCGATGTCTTTGATGCAAGGTATCAATGCGAAAGTAAGAAAAAATCCAAAAAGAGTAATATTTGCAGAAGGTGAAGACGAAAATATGCTTAAAGCAGCTATAGAATTTGGAAAAAATAAACTAGGATTACCTATTCTTATTGGAGCTGAAAATAGAATTAGAGAACAGTTAAAGAAAATTGGTTTAGATGAAAATCATAAAATTGAGATAGTTAATTCAACAGATAAAGAAAAAAGGGAAAAATACGTTAAGCACTTATATAAAAAATTACAAAGGGAAGGTCAGTTAGAAAGAGATGTTGATAGATTGGTAAGAAATGAGCGTATTGCATGGGGAGCCTCAATGATAGCTTGTGGAGATGCTGATGCAATGGTGACTGGAAATATAAGGCATTATGCTGCTTCCATAGAAAAATTAAAAAAAGTTGTAGAACCAAGACCTGGTGAAGAAATTTTTGGAATGACTATGATAAATTCAAAAGGGAAAACAATACTAGTTGCGGACACTAACGTAAAAGATTTTCCATCTGCTCAACGATTAGTTAATGTCTCTAAGTCATGTGTGCGTGTTGCAAGATTATTTGGATTTGATCCTAAAGTTGCATTTCTTTCGCATTCAACATTTGGAAACCCGATATCTAAAAATACAAAACATGTGAGAGACGCAATAGAATTATTAAAAAAGGAAAATGTAGACTTTGATTTTGATGGAGAAATGCAACCAGATGTTGCTTTAAATCCGATTTATAAAGAAACATATCCGTTCTCTAAAATTGTTGGTAATGCAAATATTTTAATAATGCCCGCTTTACATAGTGCAGCGATTTCTACGAAACTTATGAAAGTTTACGGTGGAGCAAAATTAATAGGTCCTCTTTTAATTGGTTTAGGTTTGCCTATTGAAGTAGCTCCCTTAAGATCGAGCACTTCAGATATTTTAAATTTAGCCTCTGTGGCTGCTTATTCTTCCGATGTTATAGATTATTCTAATTAAAGTTTATTTCGACTTAATTCAGTAACTAAATATATTGAAGGGATAACTTCTTTAACATCATAGATCTTGTTAGCTTCTTTAATAACATCTTTTTTTTCTTCTTTGCTCATTGCAATACCAAAAATATAGATATTTCTATTTATAGTCTCCAGAGTATAATTTCTAGCTTTTGTTTTTTTGTTAAATATAAGAGCTGATCTTAGCTGGCTTGTAATAAGAATATCTTTAGCAGTACTTTTAAAATTACTTTGACCTTTTATAGTAATTGCATTTTTAACTGACCGAACTCCTTTTGTTTCCCAAGCAAGTTTGGTAATTTTAATCTTATCTTCAGGAGTATTCACTTTACCAGATAAAAATATTCTACCGTCGATTACTTCAGATTGAATAGTTAAAAAATATTTTTTATCAGTTAAAGCAAGTCGTGCGGTTAGATTTTTTTGCATAATTGTATCGTCGATTTGCATTCCGATTGTTCTAGGGTCGAAGGTAATGTCTACACCTGTTCCAAATCTTCCGACAGACGAGCATGAAATTAAAAAAAATATTATTAGTAAACTAAGTATTTTCTTCATCTTCTTTTTTCAAATTCAAACATATTTGATAAATCTTTTTTTTATTAACTTTTTCTGACCTAAATAGTAAATTCACTACGTCTTTCAAACTATATTTTTTTAAATATAATTTTGCTTTTTTAGTAATTTCTTTTTCATCAAAAAATTTATCTTTAATGTCTTTTTCTGATATTACAACTGTTAACTCACCCTTGAGTGGAGTTTTAAACATATTAATTTCATCAATATTATCCCTGTAAAAGGCTTCATGTAATTTAGTTATTTCTTTTGCTATTAACAATTTTCTGCCAGAAAAGAATTTTTTAAAATGTTTTAGATAAAAATTAATTTTTTTACCTGGTACAAAAAAAACATGCGAAAAACTATGTTGAGAAAGAGCTAATAAAACTTTTTCCACTTCATTTTCTGTTTTAGGTAAAAAACCATAAAAAAAGAATTGATCCTTGAATCCTGATATGCTCATCGCGGCTGTTACAGCAGAAACACCAGGAATTGGAACAACATTAATACCTTCCTCAATACATTTCTGAATTAATAATCGACCTGGGTCTGAAAGTGTTGGCGTTCCTGCGTCTGATATTAGAGACAAAATTTTGCCTTCATTTAAATATCTTATAGTTTTATCAAGTTCATTCTTTTCATTAAATTTATGATGAGAAATTAACTTTTTTTTTATTTTAAAATGTTTTAATAACTTTAAAGAATGTCTAGTGTCTTCACATAAAATTGCATCTGAATTTTTTAAAACTTCCACTGCTCTTATGGTTATGTCATCAAGATTTCCAATAGGTGTTGAAACAATATATAAACTTTTAGTAGAAAATTTCATTTTATGAAAAAAATATTTATTATAACTCTATCTTATTTATTAATATTTTTTAATTCTAATTTGTTAAGCAATGAAAATGCTAAAACTCTGAAAATAGGTTTACTTGCTCCTTTAAGTGGTGAATATAAAGAATTAGGAACATCTCTATTATATTCATTGCAATTAGCTCTAGACGAAATTAATGACAAAAATGTTTATATTGTACCTCAAGACTCCGGATCGAATGACAAAAAAAAACTTAATAATGCAGTTAAAGAAATTAAGGAAAAAGGTATTAATATTGTAATAGGTCCAATTAATAATAAAGATTTCGATGAGGTAAAAAAATTTAATGATATCACTTTTATTTCACCATCAAATATAAGTCCTGAATTTGAACATAATGTAATTAGTATTGGTATAAGTTTTGAGTCTCAGATTAAATCACTAGTAAAATTTATTAGTAACCAAAAAAAAAATAAAACAGTAATTTTAATACCTAAAAATAATTATACCAATTTAATAGAAGAAAAATTAGATAAGTTAGGCCTTAAAGAATATAAAACTTTTAAGTATAATCCTGACCCAAAAATTTTAACTGGTGAAATAGAAATTCTTACAAACTATTCTCAAAGAAAAAAGAATTTGGAACTAAGAAAAAAGATGTTTGAAGACAAAGAAGATGAAGAATCAAAACGTCAATTGGAAAAGTTAGAGCAAAAATATACCTTGGGAGATGTAAGTTTCGACTCTGTAATTATAATTGATTTTGGAAGCAGCTTAAAAAGTGTTTTAACGTCTTTAATATTTACTGATGTCGATCAAGAAAAGGTTTTATTCACTACGGTTAATCAATGGTTTGATGAAAGTATATTCTACGAAAATACAGTGAAAAATTTATATTATCCTTCAGTGAATTATAAAGAATTTAAAAGATATAAAAACAATTATTTTAAAACATTTGATAATTTTCCAAGTGAAATAACTATTCTGGCTTACGATGCTTTAGGTTTAATATATTATGTTTGGAAGAAAAACGGAAAAATAACTTCAATAAATGATTTTTCCTTTAAGGGAAAAATAAAGGGTAAAATTGGAACTTTTAGTTTTAGCAACAGAGAAATAATACAAGATCTTAACATTTACAAGGCTGAAAATAATCAATTTAAAAAGTTTTAATTTTTTTTTTTAATTTTATAAAAGCAAGATATCTATGATCAATTTTCATTTTTTTAGACTTATACATTTGACCAAATGTAGCTGACTTAGAATGAGGAATAAATATAGGGTCATAACCAAATCCTCTATTTCCAAGTATCTTGTAAGCAATAGATCCTTTAATTTTACCAATTACTGTGATTATTTTTCCTTTGGGAAATTTTAAAGATAAACTGCATACAAAAGTTGCTGATCTATCTTTTTTTTTTTTTATCTTTTTCAAAATAAATTTCATCGCTTTATTAAAACTGCCATATTTTTTAGCCCATCTTGCAGAGTAAATACCTGGTTTTCCTCCTAAAGCTTTTACACACAATCCTGAATCGTCGGAAATAACAGGTAAATCAGTAAATTTTGAAAAGTAATTTGCCTTTAATATAGCATTAGCTGAAAAGGTTTTGCCTGTTTCTTTTGGACTTTTTATTTTAAGTTTAACTGGTGAAACTTTCTTAATTTTTTTTGATATTAAATAGCTAATTTCTTTATATTTACCTTTATTGTGGGTGCCAATTAAAATTTTTTTCATTAATACCTAGTAATTTAAAATTAACTTACTATATAGCAATTATTATGAGTGAAGATAACCAAAAAAAACCTATCTCTAAGGAGGAAACTTCTGAAAAAAATGAGCCTCCAAAACAGGAAAAGACATTAGAAGAGAAATTAAAAGAAACCGATGATAAATTATTGAGGTCTTTAGCTGAAATTGAAAACCAAAGAAGAAGATTTGAAAAGGAAATTAAAGATGCTTTTGAATTTGGCTCATTTAATTTTGCTAAAGAAAGCCTTGCAATTTTAGATAACCTTCAAAGAGCAAAATTAGCTATTAAGAATGATGAGCATCTTAAAAAGAACCAAGATCTAGATAAATTTTTAGAAAATATAACAATCATTGAAAAAGATTTGATTAATATATTCGAAAAGAATGGAATTAAAAAAATTGATACTAAAAATAAAAAGTTTGATCCAAATTTACATCAAGCGATGTCAGAAATCGAGGATGACAGCAAAGATACAGGAAGTATTATTCAGGAAATTCAATCTGGTTATACGTTAGGTAAAAGGCTTTTAAGACCGGCAATGGTGAGCGTGGCTAAGAAAAAAACAGCCAAAAAAGAGGAAAAAAATCAAAAAAAAGAAGATAAATAGACTTGTAGAAATCAAAAAAACACCCATATAAAAAAAGTATTAATTAAAGGAAATTAGATTATGAGCAAAGTAATAGGAATAGATTTAGGGACAACAAATTCATGTGTTTCAATCATGGATGGCTCTCAGGCTAAAGTTTTAGAAAATGCTGAAGGAACAAGAACTACACCTTCAGTTGTTGCATTTTTAGAAAATGAAGAAAAGCTCATTGGGCAGCCAGCAAAAAGACAGGCAGTTACAAATGCAAAAGATACTATTTTTGCAACAAAAAGATTAATAGGAAGGTCTTTTGAAGATGAAACAGTTAAAAAAGATATCGATAGGGTTCCTTTTAAAATTATTAAGTCTGACAATGGTGAGGCGTGGATTGAAGGAAAGGGAAAGAAATATTCACCTTCACAAATTTCTGCCTTCGTTTTGCAAAAAATGAAAGAAACCGCAGAAAAATATTTAGGACAAGCTGTGACTAAAGCAGTAATTACTGTACCGGCTTATTTTAATGATGCTCAAAGACAAGCAACAAAAGATGCAGGAAAAATTGCTGGTTTGGAAGTTCTTAGAATTATAAATGAACCAACTGCTGCAGCTTTAGCTTACGGATTAGATAAAAAGAATGGTCAAAAAATTGCTGTATACGATTTAGGCGGTGGAACATTTGATGTTTCAATACTAGAAATCGGAGATGGGGTTTTTGAAGTAAAATCTACTAATGGTGACACCTTTTTAGGAGGTGAAGATTTTGATGACACAATAGTAAATTATTTAATAGATGAATTTAAAAAAGATAATGGAATTGATTTAAGAAATGACAAACTAGCTTTACAAAGATTAAAAGAAGCTGCTGAGAAAGCAAAGATAGAGTTATCTTCAGCTGCCCAAACAGAAATAAATTTACCTTTTATTACTGCAGATAAAACTGGGCCTAAACATGTTAATTTAAAACTAACTAGGGCAAAACTTGAGGCTTTGGTATCTGATCTTGTAGAAAGAACTTTAGAACCTTGTAAAGTAGCTCTTAAGGACTCAGGTTTTTCAGCGGCAGAAATCAATGAAGTAGTGTTAGTTGGTGGCATGACTAGAATGCCTAAAATTGTTGAAACAGTTAAAAATTTCTTTGGCAAAGAACCTAACAAAAGCGTTAATCCTGATGAAGTAGTTGCTATGGGTGCTGCTATTCAAGCAGGTGTTTTACAAGGAGATGTGAAAGATGTTCTTCTTTTAGATGTAACTCCTTTGTCTTTGGGAATAGAAACTTTAGGCGGTGTTTCAACTAAGTTAATTGAAAAAAATACAACTATTCCAACTAAAAAAAGCCAAGTTTTTTCTACTGCAGAAGATAATCAGCCCGCTGTTTCAATAAGAGTATTGCAAGGTGAGAGAGAGATGGCAGCTGATAATAAGATTTTGGGAAACTTTGAGTTAGTTGGAATACCACCAGCAGCAAGAGGAACGCCTCAAATAGAAGTTACATTTGATATAGATGCAAATGGAATTGTAAATGTTTCTGCTAAAGATAAAGGAACAGGCAAAGAGCAGAAAATTCAAATTCAAGCATCAGGAGGTTTGTCAGAAGAAGAAATTCAAAAAATGGTAAAAGATGCTGAGGCCAATAAAGAGGCGGATAAAAAGAAAAGAGAATCTGTAGACGCGAGAAATCAAGCAGATAGTTTAATCTTTTCAACTGAAAAAAGCCTCAAAGAGCATGGCGATAAAATTTCTAATGAAGAAAAGAAAGCCATAGAAAATGGAATAACAGATCTTAAAAAATCTTTAGAAGGAACAGACTCTGAAGATATAAAGAAAAAAACTCAGAATTTAATCCAAGTTTCAATGAAATTAGGCGAGGCAGTTTACAAAAGCCAACAAAAACCAGAGGCTAAAGAAAAAAAACCAAAAGACCCAAAACAAGAGGATAAAGATAACGTTGTAGATGCGGATTTTGAAGACGTAAAGGAAGATAAAGAAAAAAGCGCTTAAGATAATTAATAAGGAGACGTCCTGTGGCTAAAAGAGATTATTATGATGTCTTAGGCATTACTAAATCAGCATCGAAGGATGAAATCAAAAAAGCTTATCGTAAATTAGCCTTAAAATATCACCCTGACAAAACTAAAGGAGATAAAACTTCAGAAGAAAAGTTCAAGGAAGCCAGCGAAGCTTACCACATACTTTCTGACGAAAAAAGAAAAACGAATTATGATCAATTTGGTCATGCTGCTTTTGAAGGAGGTGGAAGCCAAGGTTTTGGGGGATTTGATTTTAATTCTTCCTCATTTTCAGACATATTCGAAGACTTTTTTGGTGACTTTGGAGGGGGGCAAGGGACTTCAAGAAGATCTAGCAATAGGGGAAATGATTTAAGATACGACGTAAATGTAAGTTTAGAAGAAGCTTATAAAGGGATAGAAAAAAATGTTAAATATACAACTTACAAAAAATGTTCTTCTTGTTCAGGTAGCGGTGCAGCTAAAGGTTCTAAACCAATAAAATGTAATTATTGTTCTGGAAGAGGTAAAATTAGAACCAATCAAGGTTTTTTTACTATTCAACAAACTTGTCCTCAATGCAGCGGATATGGGGAAACAATAGGTAATCCATGTAAAAGTTGTAGTGGTAACGGAAAAGTGCAAGGAAATGAAAATGTAACCGTAAAAATTCCTAAAGGAGTTGATGATGGTACAAGAATAAGGCTTTCTGGTAAAGGTGAGGCTGCATCAAAGGGAGGCTTAAGTGGGGATTTGTATCTTTTTATATCCATTGACAATCACAATATCTTTAAAAGATCTGAAGAAAATCTTTATTATGAATTACCTATATCTTTTTCCGACGCTGCTTTAGGCACTACAGTAGATGTTCCATCGGTGGATGGAGGAAAATCAAAAATTAAAATTCCAGCTGGCACACAACATGGAAAGCAATTTAGATTAAAAGGAAAAGGAATGCCTATACTAAGAAGAAGTATTTTTGGAGATTTATATATTAGAGTTGTTACTCAAGTACCAACATCTCTTTCAAAAAGACAAAAAGAAATATTGGAAGAATTTAATGAAATAGAAACAAGCAAACCTGATCCGGTTATTAAAAGCTTTTTTGAAAAAGCTAAAAAGTTTTGGAAAAATTCATAATTTAAATGGAAACTAATCAAATAATGTCTGCGGTTTTTTTAATCGCTGTGCTCGCATTAGTCTTACCTGGATTTTTATCTACAAATAATAGAATTCAACAATTTATGAAAAATCTTTCTATTTGGGCTATAATTGTACTTATTATTATTGTAATTATTTATCTTATAAAATGATGAAAAAAATCAATTTAGCTATTACAGGTTTCATGGGAAGAATGGGGAAACAACTTATTAGGAGCTCAAAATTCAATAAAAATTTTAAAATAGTCTCTTTGACAGAAAGCAAAAGAGTAAATAAAAAAATTTTCGGAGTTAAACCAGAGATGAATACTGCAAATGCATTTAAAAAAGCTGACGTAATTATTGATTTCACTGTTCCTAAATGCACTTTAGAAGTTTTAAAAATTGCTGCAAAACAAAAAAAAAGAGTTGTAATAGGAACAACAGGTTTTTCTAAACAACAAGAAAGAAAAATTAAAGATTATTCTAAAAAGATTCCTATCTTAAAAGCTGGAAATATGAGTTTAGGTGTAAACTTGTTAATGTATTTGACTGAAATTGTATCTAAATCCTTAGGAGCAAAATTTTTAAGTAAAGTCTACGAAGTTCATCATAAAAATAAAAAAGACTATCCTTCTGGTACTGCTCTAATGTTAGGAGAAGGAATTGCAATTGGGAAAAGCAAAAATTTTCACAGCATGATAGGAAAAAAATATTTAAATAAAAAATCATTTCCCTATAGTAGAAAAATAAATTTTAACTCTATAAGGAAAGGTAGTGTAGTGGGAGAGCACGAGGTCAGATTTTCCAGTGGAAAAGAAATAGTAACTTTAAATCACGAATCTTTTGATCGAGCCCTATATTCTGAAGGAGCATTAGCTGCAGCAAAATGGCTTAAGACCAAAAAACCGGGTCTTTATTCAATGAGAAATCTTTTGAATTTTAAGTGAATAACAAAGAAAAATCTAAGATCATAATTAGGATCTTAAATAAAACCTATCCTAAAGTTCCAGTTCCTTTGAAGTATAGAAATATATTCACTCTTTTATTATCAGTTTTGCTCTCGGCTCAATGTACAGACGTTAATGTTAATAATGTTACAAAGAATATTTATCCAAAATATAATCATCCAAAACATTTCGTAAAGTTAGGAAGAAAGAAAATTGAAAAATTAATTAATAAAATTGGAATTTTTAGAATTAAAGCTAAAAGTATTTATTATTTATCAAAAACATTAATTGAAAAATATAAAGGAAAAGTTCCTAAAACTTACGAGCAGTTGGAGCAACTTCCGGGTGTTGGTCATAAAACAGCTAGTGTTGTTATGTCTCAAGGATTCGGATATCCAGCCTTTCCAGTCGATACACATATACATAGATTGGCTCAAAGGTGGGGGTTAACTAGTGGTAAAAACGTTGTTCAAACGGAGAAAGATCTTAAAAGTATTTTTCCTAAAAAATATTGGAACAAACTTCATTTACAAATAATTTGGTATGGTAGAGAATTTTGCAAAGCAAGAGATTGCTACGGAATAACTTGTAAAATTTGTAAAAACTGTTATCCAAATAGAAAAAAACCAATTCAAACTAAAAAAGCTTAAATGAAAATTATTGGAATAGGAAATGCAATAGTTGATGTTATTTGTAAGGTCAATGAAGATTTTCTCTTACATAATGAATTAACTAAAAGCACCATGAAACTAGTAAATGAAAACGAATTTAAAAAATTGTTATCAAATCTTAAAATCGAAGAAACAGTATCTGGTGGTTCTGTTGCAAATTCTATAGTTGGACTCTCACAATTAGGAAATAAAGTTGGTTTTATTGGTAAAGTTAACGATGACGAGCTTGGTGCTAAATATGAACAAGGTTTAAAAAAAGAAAATGTGAAATATTTTTATTCCAAGAAAAAAGAGTCGATACCTACCGGGACTTGTTTAATTTTAATAACCCCTGACACTGAAAGGACCATGGTTACGTTTCTAGGAACTGCTGGTAAAATTGGTGAAAGCGACATCGATATTGATGCAATAAAAAAAAGTGAAATTTTATTTCTTGAAGGCTATCTTTGGGATGAAGGTGAACCGAAAAAAGCCTTTGAAAAAGCTATACAAAATTCCAACCAAGTTGCAATGTCTTTATCAGATTTATTTTGTGTGGAGAGACACAAACCTCATTTCTTAGATTTGGTGAAGAATAAATTAGATATAACTTTTGCAAATGAACAAGAAATAGTTTCATTAATTAATGCTAAGAATTTTGATCAGGTAGTTGATTTTTTAAAAAACACTAAAAAGCTTACAGTTATTACACGTGGTGAAAAAGGAGCAATAGCAATAAAAAGTAATGAGGTAACTGAATGCGCAGCTAATCAAAATCTTAAAATAAAAGATTTAACTGGAGCAGGAGATTTATTTGCGGGAGGTTTTTTGCATGGTTATGTAAATAATAAATCAATAAAAGATAGTTTAGAAATTGGAACTGAAATGTCTTCTAAAGTTATTCAAATAATAGGTGCAAGACTAAAATAAATTATCTTTTTCTTCTTTTAAAACTTCCTTTGCCCTTCTTGGGTTTAACAATTCTTTTTCTATATTTTCTACTAAATAAATCTAAAGCTATTTTATTTCTTTTTTTCATAAAAGATATCCATTTTTATCATTTAAAATAAATTCATCGTCAAAAAATTTAGATTTAATTTTTTTTCTCAGTCTATATACATGGGTTTCAACTGTATGCGTGTCAGCCTCTGTAGAATACTTCCAAACTTCTTTTAAAATTTTATTTTTACTTATTGACTTAGATTTAGCTAAAAATAATTCTAATAGTTGAATTTCTTTCTCTGTTAAAAAAATATGATTATCATTTTTAATTAATTTTTTCTCATTTTTATTTAAAATATATTCTTTAATTTTAATTGATGAATTTTTATTAAAACTTTTTTTAACAACTGAGTCTTCAACAGCTTTATTAAGATCATTTATATGTATTGGTAAAATTAATATATTTGAAAAAACATCATCATATGATTCATCTGACTTTGTAGCTAAAATTTTTATCTTATTTATTTTTTGCAACAATTTTTTATTCTCGTTATTATGTTTGAGGAAATCTTTATGAATAATGAAAACATCGTAGCTTTCAAATGATACTCTTTCTAAATTATCATTACTTGTAGTTAACCTAAAATTTAAATGATCTTTAAGTTCCTCTAATGAAGTGTTAAAGTTTTCTGAACCAAATACTAGGACATTAATTTTATGCATATTCGTATAAAAAATAAAAAACTAATCATTAACAACTATAAAGTAAAATGTGCTCTTGGTAAAAGGGGAATTGGTGCTAAAAAAAAGGAAGGAGATTTGATTACCCCTAAAGGTAATTTTAAAATTAACTATATTCTATATAGAAAAGATAGATTGCCTAGTTTAAAAACAAAAATTAAGAAAATACCAATAAAAAAAAATATGGGTTGGTGTGACGATCCCTTATCTAAAAAATACAATAAACTGATTAAATTTCCTTTTAAATATAGCGCTGAAAAACTTTATAGAATAGATAATACTTATGATCTTATTATAGTTTTAGATTTTAATTCAAGACCTGTTATCAAAAATAAAGGTAGTGCAATTTTTATACATGTGGCAAAAAAAAGCTACAAAAGCACAGCAGGATGCGTAGCTTTAAGTAAAAAAAATCTAAAAAATATAATTAAGATTATAAATACAAAAACAATTGTAACAATTAATTAAGTTCTTTTCCCAAAAATTGAACTACCAATTCTTAGAAAAGTTGCTTTATAATTTATGGCAGTCATATAATCTGAAGACATTCCTATACTAAGTTCATTTAACCCAAGTGAGGCATTAAGTTCTGATAAAGATTTAAAATATTTCTTTGTATTTTCGTCATTTGGGGGTATAGCCATTAAACCTAGAACATTCATTTTTTTTTCATTTTTACAATAGGTATAAAAAGAATCTACTTCACTATAAGGAATTCCGGATTTTTGAGTCTCATTTCCAATATTGACCTGAATGAAATAGTTCAATGATTTGTTTATATCTTTTTGGGCCTTTGATAATGTATCAGCTAATTTTTGATTATCAACTGAGTGAATATAATCAAATAATTCGACTGCTTTTTTAGCTTTGTTACTTTGTAGTTTTCCAATCATGTGCAGCTTTAAATTTTTTTTTTCTTTCTTAATTTGATGCCATTTAGCATAAGCCTCTTGAACTTTATTTTCACCATAATGCAGATGACCGTAATCAATTAAAGGCATAATATGATCCAAAGAAAAAGTTTTACTTACGGCAACTATAATTCTTGAATTTACATTAGAATTTTTTTCAATATTAGATTTTATTTTACTAAATCTTTCAACTATTATGCTCATATGTTTGTTTTAAAAAATAAATATTATTTTATAATAGAAAGTATCAGAGATATTGACTTAAAAAATATAAAAAATTCAAAAAAATTCTGTATAATTTACAGATCTAATAAAATAGCTAAAAATATAGAAAAATTAATAAAATTTAGAAGAATTTGCAAAGCTAAAAACATAGAGTTTTATATATCTAATAACGTAAAATTGGCATCAACTCTTAAAGCAGATGGTGTCTATATTTCTGCTTACAACAAAAATCTTGGCTTATGCCGTCTTAAGAATTCTAATTTTAAGATAATAGGGTCAGCACATAATATTAAAGAGCTAAATACAAAAAAACTACAAAGATGTTCTGATATTATTTTTTCACGACTATTCGAAACATTTTACAAAGATAAAAAAGGGTTTTTGGGTTTAGTTAAATTTAATTTATTTAAATTATCAATAAAGGAAAACTTAACCCCTTTAGGAGGAATTAGATTATATAATTTAAATAAACTAAATATAGTTAAATGTAATTCGTTTGCTTTAGCTTCAGAAATAAAGAAAAAAACTAAGATTTTGTCAGAACGTTTGTTTTAATGTGGCAAAAAAAAAGGGGCGAAAATCGCCCCTTTTAATTTTGTTAACTAATCGAATTATTAGAATGCAAATGTCATTGCAATAATTGTCTCAGTTTGATCTACACCGTTAGCATAACCAACGTTATCTGTATCAGCTCTTGCTACTGAAAGTGTTGCTCCACCTAAAGAGTAAGCAAGTTGAATAGAGTCTACGCTAATATCGTAGATTGTATTCGTGCTTGTTCTTTGTTTAGCTGAACTTTCTTCTGAAGTGTAAGATACTGACAATTCATCATTGATCGCCATACCAACTGAAAGACCTGTGTTTTCATAGTACTCTACTACTGTACCAGTACCAATATCTGTAGTCGACTCAGGTGATTTGTATGATTTACCATAACCAGCTGTAACGTTACCCATTGCGTAAGTTACTGCCCATGCACCACCATCTTCTAATTGCTCTTCGTTTTTAAGACCATCGTCGTAGTCATTAACTGTATAAGCATAACCGCTTACAGTTAATCCATCGACAGGCTTAGTCACTAAAGAGTAAGATGTGATTGAGTTAGTTGCAGCAGCACCTGTTTGGTTACCGCTTGATGCATCTTTCTTCGCGTTACCCCAAGCTACGTGACCTGTTGTACCGAAAGGAAGTTCTGGTGTGTGGTATTGAATTGTGTTGTAGCTTAACTCATCTGCTGGGTAAGTTATAGATGATGATTGTCCTGTATCAGTTATACTTGTATAAGCTGATTGATCCCAAGCATATTTTTTGTTGTTTGAACACTCGGATACACAATATTTAATCTTACCTAAATCATTCATAGTAAGACTAAGTTGTGTGTCATCATTTATTGCACTTCCATCAGTTGAGTCTGGATCTAATTCCATAGAATAAGACCAAGCATAACCGTTGTCCATTTCACCGCTAGCAGTGAAATTTAATTCGTTTGTAATACCAACTCCTGGCTCGTTTTGTGTTCCATTAGCTATGTTGTAAGTAGCTTTAGCTGTACCGTTAACTGATAACTCACCTGCGTTAACTGAGAACATTAGAGACAAAGAAGATACTGCAACGAATAAAGTTTTCATTATAGTTTTCATTGTTTTCCTTTTGTTTTATTGTTTTAATAATTAAAACTGAGCAAAATTAGCATTTTCGGTTTTTTTTTTAAGTCAAAATCCCAATTCAAAGCCATTATTCTGTTATATGTTGTAAAATTACAACACTTTTTGTATAGTAATTCTAGTATTAAGGGAAACTTAAAAAAACAACTGCTTTTTTATTTTCTTTAGTATCTAAAAGTAACATATTCATAGGTATGACAAAAAACTACAAATTATTTTTAATATTACCATTATTATCTATTTTATTATTTTCTTGCACGGCGTTCAAGCCTGAAAAAGTAGATACTAGAGATGTGCCCATTAATGCAATGGAAAGAGCTAAGAAAAATATCAAAGAAGGTAGGGGTGCATCTATAAATGATTTAATCAGAGGGGGTGGAAATACTAATTTTGAGTTTAGTTCATCTAATCCAATGTGGAGAGCTTCTTTAGAAATTTTAGATTTTTTACCTCTTAATACTGTGGACTACTCAGGAGGAATGATTATTTCTGACTGGTATTCTGGAGACAATTCAGATGATTCTATTAAGATTTCAATTAGATTTCTTACTAATGAAGTACGAAGTGACAGTATAAAAATAATTGTTCATAAAAAAAAATGTTCTGGAGAACAAAACTGTAAAGTTGCATTACTTAATAATTCAAAAATAAGTCAAGAGTTAAGAAGTTCAATTATAAGAAAAGCTGTCGAATTTGAAAAAAACTCCAAAAATAAAAAGAAAAGATAAATCTTAAATGGAAAGAGTAAATTTTCAAGTAATTGAAAAAAAATGGCAAAAAAAGTTTTCTACTTCAAAGCTATACAATAGCAAAGGTGAAAAATTTTACTGTTTAGAAATGTTTCCATACCCATCAGGTAAAATACATATGGGTCATGTAAGAAATTATACCATTGGAGATGTTATAGCTCGATACAAATTCATGAAAGGTTTTAATGTTTTACATCCTATGGGTTGGGATGCTTTTGGTTTGCCAGCAGAAAATGCGGCCAGAATAAACCAACTAAAACCTAAAGATTGGACCCAAGAAAATATTAAAATGATGAAGAAACAGTTAAAAATGCTTGGCTTATCAATCGATTGGGATTTAGAATTATCTACTTGCGATGAAACTTATTACAGGCATCAACAAGAACTATTCATAGATTTTTATAATCAGGGCTTAGTTTCTCGTAAAGAAACTTATGTTAACTGGGATCCTGTTGAAAAAACCGTATTAGCAAATGAACAAGTAATTAACGGCAAGGGATGGAGATCAAATGCTATAGTTCAAAGAAAAAAATTATCACAATGGTTTTTTAATATAACTAAGTTCTCTGATGAGCTTTTAAAAGATTTAGAAAAACTTCCAGGATGGCCCGATAAAGTAAAATTAATGCAAAAAAACTGGATTGGTAAATCAATCGGTTGTGAATTAGATTTTCAAATCAATAATGAGAGAAAAAAATTATCTATCTTCACTACAAGACCAGATACTATATTTGGAGCAAGTTTTATTGCTGTTTCAGTTGACCATGAAATTTGTAAAAATTTTGATAAAAATCAAGAATTTGAAAAATTTAAAGAAGAATGTTCAAAAATAGGTACCACTGAGGAAGCTTTAGCAAATGCAGAAAAATTAGGATTTAACACCGATCTTTTTGCTGAACATCCTTTTTCTAAAAATAAAAAGATTCCTATTTACGTCGCAAACTTTGTGTTGATGGATTATGGTAATGGAGCAATTTTTGGCTGCCCTGCCCATGACCAAAGAGATTTTGATTTTGCAAAAAAATATAAACTTCCAATTACCCGAGTTGTCTCAAACAAAAAAAATGACCCAAATGAACAAACAGAAATGAAAGAGGCTTATGTTGGAAATGGAACAATGGTTAATTCAGAATTTTTGAATAATTTAAATGTAGATGAGGCAAAAGAAAAAATTATAGATAAGATTGTTGAAAAAAAAATCGGGAAAAAACAAACTTTATTTAGATTGAAAGACTGGGGGATTTCAAGACAGAGGTACTGGGGGTGTCCAATACCAATGATATATTTGGAAGATGGTTCAGTGGTTCCAGTTGACAAAGATGAACTGCCTATAAAACTTCCTAGTGATGCTGATCTAAATTCTTCAGGTAATCCTCTAGAAAACCATCCGTCTTGGAAAAATACAAAGCATCAAAAAACTGGGAAACCAGCAGTAAGAGAAACAGATACTTTAGATACTTTTGTTGACTCATCCTGGTATTTTTTAAGATTTTGTTCTCCACATGAAAAAGCTTCGCCATTTTCTAACGAAAAAGTCAACTATTGGATGCCAGTTGATCAATATATTGGGGGTATAGAACATGCGATTTTACACTTATTGTATTCTAGATTTTTTATGAAAGGTATTCAAAAGTGTAATAAAGAAATCAAATATTCGGAACCATTCAAAAACTTGTTTACTCAAGGTATGGTTTGTCATGAAACATACAAAGATCAAAAAGGTAATTGGCTATACCCAAATGAAGTAGAAATAACTTCAGGAAAAGAAGCTATTAAAATCAAAGACAAATCTAAAGTGATAATCGGTCCTTCGGAGTCAATGTCAAAATCAAAAAAAAACACAATAGACCCTGAAACTATGATTAAACAATATGGAGCTGACGCTGTAAGATGGTTTATATTATCAGACAGCCCTCCTGAAAAGGATGTTCAATGGTCAGATACCGGGGTTTTGTCTGCAAATAAATTTTTACAAAAAATCTGGAATTTAAATTTTGAAATTTTAAAAAAAAGTGATGAGAAAAAAAATAATGACGAGATTTTTTTTAGAGAAAAAATCAATTTATACGTTTACAAAATTGACAGTGCTATAAAAAATTTTCAATTTAACGTAGCAATTGCAAACTTCTATGAAGCATATAGGTATTTCAATGAATCTATAAAATTAAAAATTAGAAAAAAAACTCTGAGGGATAATATCATCAAAATAATGAAGTTAATGATACCTTTTACGCCTCATTTGGCTTATGAGTGCTTATCGAATTTAAAGTGTAAGGATCAAGATATTTGGCCAGAAATCGATGAAAATATATTAAAAAACAGCACAATTAACTTAGTAGTTCAGGTAAATGGAAAAACGAGAGATGTTATGAATATTAAACAAAATTTGAATGAAAAAGAAATAAATGAGCTAATAATTAACTCCTCAAAGGCCAACAAATATATTGTAGATACAAAAATTGTAAAAACTATCTTTATAAAAAATAAAATAATAAACTATATAATTAAAAACTAATGACAAAAATAATAACTAAAATAATTCTCATAATTTTCTTATTCACTACAGCAGGCTGTGGATTTAAGGTTTTAAATGAATTTGAAAAAAACGATTTTACAATTAACGATATTCAAACTTCTGGGGACAAAAGAGTAAACTTCAAAATTAAAAACAATCTACTTACTTACTCCAAGAAAGACAGTAAAAATATCTTGCTTATAAATTTAAATTCTAAAAAGATTAAAAGCATAAAGGAAAAAAATATAAAAAATGAAATTACAAAGTACCAAGTTTCACTTACTACTAATATTGAATTTAATGTGCTAAATATTAATAACAATCATAAAATAAATATTTCTAATAAAGGAGAATATTTGGTTGCTGATAGTTATTCCGCTACTTTGAATAATGAAAAAAAGTTAATTGATGATTTAATAGAAAATATTTCAGAGGAAATTATAAAAAAAATAAGTTTAAAATTGGATGATATTTAAAAGCTACATTTTAGAAAAAGACTTAAAAATAGCTAATAACCATCCTGTCTTTTTATTCTACGGTGAAAATCATGGTTTAAAGAAAGACTTTAAAGAAGGTTTAAAGGTGATGAATAATAATAAAGAAATATTAAATCTGTTTCAGCCAGATATTATTAAAAACAAAAATATCTTAATTAATGAAATCTCGAATAAATCCTTATTCAATGAAAAAAAAATGATATTCATTAATGATATCAACGATAAGATGTTGGAAATCTTAGAGGAGGTTTTTAGTAATATTCAGCAGGAGAACATTTTTCTCTTTGCAGATAATCTGGATAAAAAATCAAAAATTAGAAATTATTTTGAAAAATCTAAAAAATTTGGAATTTCAGCATGTTATCAAGATAACGCTATAACAATAAGAAAAATAATCACCGATAAGCTTAGATCATATAAGGGTTTGAATACTGAAATCATAAACTTAATAATTGAAAACACTGGATTAGATAGAAACAAGGTCAACAATGAAATTAATAAAATTAAAAGTTGTTTTCAGGATAAAATAATTCTTCCAGGACAAATAGATCAATTGCTTAACATAAAAACAAATGACGACTTTAATCGGTTAAAAGATGAGGCCTTAAATGGTAATAAAATTAACACGAATAAGCTTCTAGGAGATACAGTTTTTGAAGCTGAAAACAATGTCTATTACATAAATTTAATTAACCAAAGAATTAACAAGCTCAATGAAATTCAGAATATGAAACAAAACGGAGAAGATATTGAAATATTAATATCAAATATTAAACCTCCAATATTTTGGAAAGATAAGCCAAATATAATTGAGCAATCAAGAAAGTGGAACAAAAATAAAATTCAAGTTGCTTTAAAAAAAACCTATGATGCTGAAATAAAAATTAAATCAAATGCATTAGTAAGAAAAGATTTATTAATAAAGAATTTAATAATAGATCTCTGCAATACAGCTAATTCCGCTTAAGTAAACTAGATACAAGCTCAAACTGTTCTAAATTTTTATACTCAATTGTAATTTTTCCTGAATTATTTTTTTTATTTTGAATACTTACATTTAAGCCTAAGTTTTCTTGTATTCTGCTTTGCTCGCTCAATATATTTGAGTCTATCTTAATTTGTCCCGACTTTTGAGGGCCCTTTTTAGATCTTACTAGCAGTTCAACACTTCTAGCACTTAGATTTTTAGCTACTATTTCCTCTGCTATATTGGTTGCACTGGGCAAACCTATTAAAGGTCTAGCTTGTCCGGCTGTTAGATTGCCCTCCTCAATTAATCCAATAACATCTTCTGGCAATGATAGAAGCCGCAAAGTATTGCTGATGTGGCTTCTGCTTTTAGACATAAATTTTGCTATTTTTTCATGATCATATCCGAATTCATCGTGTAGTCTTTGATAACCTTTAGCCTCTTCTACGATGTTAAGATCATCCCTTTGAATGTTTTCAACTATAGCAACCTCAAGTGCTTCATTGTCATTTAAATCTAAGGTAATAATTGGAACTTCGTGCAATCCTGCTTTTTGAGCGGCAAGCCATCTTCTTTCTCCAGCAATAATTTGATATCTTCCAGGATCTACTTTGTCTTCTCTGACTGCTATGGGCTGGATAATTCCATTTTTTTTTATAGAATTAGCTAATTCATTAAGCTTTTCTTCATCAAAATGCACCCTAGGCTGATATTTATTAGGGCTCAAGTCGCTAATGTTTGCTTTGCTTCTATTATTTATTCGTTTTTCATTTTTTTTTGGCTCAGGGGTTTGATCTCCAAAAAGAGCTGTTAAACCTCTGCCGAGACCTTTTTTTTTGCTTGTACTCATGCTGCACTTTCCACATTAAGATCTTTTTTCGTCAAAAATTCATCTGCTAATTTAAAGTAAGATTTGCTTCCAAGACAGGCTTTATCGTAAATTACACAAGGCAAACCATGTGATGGGGCTTCTGAGAGTCTTACATTTCTTGGTATTACTGTCTCGTAAACTTTTTCTTTAAAAAAGGTCCTTGCCTCTTTATCTACTTGTGAAGACAATTTATTTCTTTTATCAAACATGGTTAATAAAATTCCTCGTACTTTTAAATTTGGATTCAGATTTACTTTAATTCTTTCTATAGTCTTAACTAGTTGAGTTATTCCTTCCAATGCAAAAAACTCAGTTTGAAGAGGTACTAAAATCTCATCAGAAGCAACTAAGGCCATTATTGTCAACAAACTTAATGATGGTGGACAATCTATAAAAATATTATCATATTTCGAAAGCAAACTATTCTTTTCTTTTTCTAAAATTTGTTTTAAAACAAATGCTCTATCAGAGTCGTTTGCTGTTTCAACTTCCAGACCTGATAAATTTACATTTGATCCTATTAAATCTAAATTACTGAAATCAGTTTTTTGAATTGTCTCTTTCAATTCAATTTTCTTAATTAGTAAATTATAAATATTATTTTTTTCATCATTGTTAGATTTGCCTAGCCCAGTAGTAGCATTACCTTGAGGATCAAGATCAATGATGAGATTATTTCGACCCAAAATGGACAAAGCAGTAGCTAGATTAATAACTGTTGTTGTTTTTCCAACTCCACCCTTTTGATTTATGACTGCTATAATAGATTTGTTCTTCATTTTTATTTTACATCTATCAAAATAATTTTAGAATCTTGATCTGTAATGCTATCTTCCAACTTATAACTATAATTTGGATCTAAAGATACACTATTAATTTCTGTCTGTGCATTTTTACCCTTTAAAATAATCAATTTATGTGGTCTTTTTATAGTTTCACGTGAAAATCGAATTATTTCCCCCAATTTTTTAAATGCTCTACAAACTATAACATCAGAATTTACTTTTTTTTTGAAAATGTCACCTTCTATAATCAATTTTTTTAAATTTAATGTCTTTTTGATGCTTCTTAAAAAATCTCTTTTTACTGGAGATTTTTCATATAATTTCACGTGAAATCCCCTTTTTTCACCATAAATACTAAGAATTATGCCTGGAAAACCAGCACCTGACCCGAAGTCCCCGATATTATTGATCATTTTAGTGTTAAAAAACCTTACAATTTGAGCTGAGTCAAGAATATGTCTATACCAAACGCTATTTTCGGTGCTTCTAGAAATTAAATTATATCTTTTATTGTGTATTAAAAGTGAATCATGAAATATTTTTAACTTATTTATTGAATTTTGGGAAAAATTGAGCTTTTTTGTGAGAATATCTATTACTTTATGCTCATCCATTAAGCAGTTTCTTTGTATTTCCGCCTTTTTATATGAGAAAGAATAATAATGACTGCTGCTGGAGTCACTCCATCTATCCTAGTAGCTTGGCCAAGAGTTTTTGGCTTAATCATGTTAAGTTTGAACTTTATTTCATTAGATAGACCACTCAATAAATCATAATTTATATCATTTGGAATAGTAACTGACTCGTCTTTGTTAAATGATTCTATGTCTTCAAATTGCCGTTCTAGATAACCAAGATAATGTGCGTCGATTTCAACCTGCTTATCGAGGTGGTCTCCGTAGTAGGGAATATTAGTAAATATTTGCCTTATTTTAGCCATATTTACATTTCTTTGCCCTATGATCTTTAAAACTGATCTTTTAACACCATCCATAGCAATTTTAATTGAGAATTTTTTAGCTTCATTTGGAGATAAAGTATTTGATTTTAAAAATTTGTTTAAATTAATTAATTTTTTTTCTTTATCTAAAAAATACTTTTTTCTTTTAGACTTAACTAAATTTATTTTAATACCTAAATGAGTAAGCCTCTGGTCTGCGTTGTCTGCTCTTAGTGTTAATCTATATTCAGCTCTTGATGTAAACATCCTGTATGGTTCGGAAACACCCTTTGTTATTAAATCGTCAACCATTACACCTATATAAGAATTTGATCTACTCAATATAAACTCTTTTTCATTTTTTACTTTTAGAGCTGCATTTGCACCCGCTATAAGACCTTGTGCAGCGGCTTCCTCATATCCAGTAGTGCCGTTAATTTGTCCGGCTAAAAAAAGAGATTTTATCTTTTTTGTTTCAAGCGTAATTTTGAGCTCTCTAGGATCAACAAAGTCATACTCTATTGCATATCCTGCTCTTTTCATCTTAACTTGCTCTAAACCCTTGATTTCAGCCAATATTTGAAGCTGTACTTCTTCTGGAAGGGACGTAGAAATACCATTAGGATAGATAGTGTTGTCAGTTAGACCTTCAGGCTCTAAAAATATTTGATGTTTTTCTTTTTCTTTAAATTTAACAATCTTATCTTCAATAGATGGACAATATCTCGGTCCGACTCCTTTAATATTTCCTGAATACATTGCACTCCTTGAAATATTATTACTTATAATTTTATGAACTTGATCGTTCGTATAGGTCATTCCACACTTGACCTGCTTGTTATAAATTTTGTCTGTTAAAAAAGAAAAATAATAATGGTCATCATCTGCTGGCTGCATTTCCAACTCATCATAATTAATTGTGTCACCATCTAATCTTGGCGGTGTACCTGTTTTAAGTCTACCAATTTGCAAATTAAATTTTTCAAGTTGTTCACTTAAGCCGGTTGAGGGTTTTTCATCGTATCTGCCAGCTGGTGTCTGTTTTTCCCCAATATGAATTAAACCATTTAAGAATGTACCTGTTGTTAAGATTAATTCTTTACATCTTATTTCTTTTCCACTTTGACAGATAAAACCTACGATTTGGTTTTCATTAAATAAGAATTTTATTACTGGGTCAGCTACCACCTCTAGATTATCATATTTTAATAAAATATTCTGCATATGCTCTTTATAAAGCGCTCTATCTGATTGAGTTCTGGGTCCTTGTACTGCTGGACCTCTACTTCGGTTTAATAATCTAAACTGTATACCTGATTTATCCGCTACAACGCCCATTAAACCATCTAAAGCGTCTATTTCACGTACCAGGTGCCCCTTACCAAGTCCTCCTATAGCAGGGTTACAAGACATTTCACCTATTGTCTCTATTTTATGTGTAAAAAGTGCTGTATTTACGCCGATTCTAGCAGATGCTGCTGCGGCCTCGCATCCAGCATGTCCTCCTCCGATAACTACAACATCATACCTTTGTTTAATCATTTTGAGAATGTAACGGTCTTAATTAATATTACAAGTAGTTTTATTTCCCAATACAGAAGTCCTTGAAGATAGATCCAAGAATTTCTTCTACATCTACCTTCCCAATAATACCTCCTAGATGTCTTGTAGCCATTCTTAGATCCTCGGCAGCTAATTCTAGATCTTTACTTTGATCTTTTTTGAGAAATTTATCTATTTCTTTTAAACATTCATTTAGTTTTATTCTATGTCTTTCTCTTGTAATTAGAATATTGTCGTTTGAATAAATTTTATTGCTCAATTTTTCTTTAATCAAATTTATCAATTGGTCTATTTTTTTATTATTTTTAACTGAAGCTAAAATAGTGTCTACATCAAATTTATGATTTTGTTTATCTGAAACATCTGATTTATTTAAAAGAACTATAGTATCTTTGTTAATCATTTTCTGAATTTGATTGCTTATTTGTTTCGACGAATTATCAATTACAACTATATTTAGATCAGCTTCTTTTGATTTTCCCAGGGCTAAATAAATACCTTTTTTTTCTATTTCATTTTTAGCTTCTCTAATACCTGCAGTATCGGCAAGAATTACTGGATAACCGTCTAAGTTTAAATAAGTCTCTATTACATCTCTCGTGGTGCCCGCTTCATCTGAGACAATTGCAACTTCTCTTTTAGATAGCAAGTTTAATAATGATGACTTACCTGCATTAACTTCACCTGTTATAGATACTCTAAAACCGTCCCTAATTTTTTCGCCAATATTGTTATCTTTGATAATTTTGGTTATTTCAGAGTGAATTACTTTGATAGATTGATGAGCATCTTTTAATACTTTTTCTGGAAGATCTTCCTCTGCAAAATCAATTTTTGCTTCGATAAACGCTAGTGATTTAATGATTTTTTCTCTTAAATCATTGTAGTAATTTGATGCATTGCCTTGTACTAACTTAACTGCTTGTTGTCTTTGTAATTCAGTTTCCGAGTGTATTAAATCTCCTATGCTTTCAGCTTTAAGTAAATCAATTTTATTGTTTTGAAAAGCGAGTTTGGTAAACTCACCTGGTTCAGCTAATCTGCAGTTTTTTTGCTCCGACAAGGTTCTTAATAGAGCACTAATTACTGCGTTACTACCATGAATTTGTAATTCTGCAAGATCTTGTCCTGTGTAGCTATTTGGCCCAGGAAACCACAATAATAGAGCCTCAGGATCTATTATGTTATCATTTTTTGGATCATAAAATTTGCAAAAATTTACCTCATTAGACTTTATGCTCTTTAACTTGGTTAAATTTTCACAGATCTTTAACGTTTCATTGCCAGATATTCTTACTATAGCTATCCCTGAGGGTCCTCTACCCGATGATAAAGCATAAATATTCATTGAGCTATAATGATAAACCTCGATTAGAGATTATTTTACTTAATTTTTTTAATGTATTGTTATTGTTTATATTTTTTACAATCACCTCTTTCAAAGGATCTAAATATCTATTTCTTTTAAAAAAAATATGTGTGGCGTCGATCCCCAAACCCATAATTATGTTTTCTGGCTTTCGGCTATTATAGAAATCATTTAGTGCATAACTATTCTTTATGGAAATACCTAATCCAGCGTAATATAATATAATTTCTTGTAATTTTTTTATATCCCTAAGAACGAGATTAAAGCCTTGTCCAGCTAATGGATGGATAGTATGAAGTCCTTCACCTAAAACTAAAATATCTTTTTCATGGTATTGTCTTTTTAAGCCAAGTGATATTGGATAAGACTGAATATTGCTCAAGGTAATTCTTTGTTCGGTTTTTAATACTTCTGCTAGTTTACTTTTAATTAAGTTATTGATTTTTTTTGAATTATTTTCATAAAAACTTTTTTTAAGACTCCAAACAAAGGAAAAGAATTTTTTTGAAAATGGTAAAATAGCTAAAGGGCCTTCTTTCAGGAAAAATTGACTTGTATTTAAGCTTTTGAACTTATGTTTGACATAACCGGTAATTGCAATTTCTTTGTAATTTCTTTTGATAGGTCTTGCTTTTAATATCCTATCATAAATTTTTGATTGTCCACCTAAACAAAGAATCCTTAAATCGTAATCTTTAAGTTCTTCTAAATTTTTTACCTTTTTACGAATAATTTTAATTTTTCTTTTATTTATTTCCTTTAACAAGATTTGTTTTATTTTATCGTTTTTAAAAGTATACATAAGATTAGAATTTTTTTCGTTGAGATTTAAAAAATTGATTTTTTTTCTACTCGTTTCATAAAAAAGGTTTATATTTTTTGATGGCCAGAAAAATTTAAAACTTAAACTAGGAATATTTTCTTTAATAAATTTGAAATTTGTATCTGATATGGCAGTAATTCTTTTGTCTTGAGTTTTTGTGCCCTTTTTTGCTATCAAGTTAACCTCTATTCCAGGTATTTGGGCCAGCTTTATAGCTGTCATCAAACCTGATAGGCCGTCACCAACAATGCATATTCTCTGTTTACTCATATTAAAATTTTTAACACTTAAACAAAAATGATAAAAAGTAGGTAAAACGATTCGAAATGAATACAAACTTTTTAAATAGTTTAACAAATTTTTTAAAAAAGCGAACCTTTGAATTGCTAGGGCTCATCTTAATTTTGGCATGTATTGCCTTAACTATATCCTTAGCTACTTATACTCCAAATGATCCTTCATTCATATACGGTGATAGCAGCACAGAGATTAAAAATTTTTTTGGTATATACGGAAGTAGTGTAGCTGATTTTCTTCTTCAAAGTTTTGGTCTGGCCTCTTTTTTGCTTTTAGCAAATTTTTTTCTTTGGGGTATAAATTTATTAATTAAAAAGGAAATTAAAAGAATAATATTAAAATTATTTTTAGTTGTAGCTTATCTTATTTTTGGATCAATTTTTATTTATATAACTTTTAATAATTCTTTCTGGCTCATAGATAATGGGAATTCAGGATTTGTTGGTCAAATTGGTTATAATTTTATAAACGATTTAGCACCTTGGATTAACAGCCAATATTCGCTTTTTGCCTTATTTTTTTTTACAATAATGTTCTTTATTTTTTCATCTGACTTAAATTTAAAAAAAATAATGACACAAACATTTAAATTTTTTTTTAAAAAAAAAGAGGAGATTGTGAACTCGTCTAATTTTGTGAATAACAAAATTGAAGAAGAAGTTTCATTGTCTGAAAAGCCTCAACAATCATTTATTTTTGAAAATAAAGAACAAGAAGAAAAAGAAATAGTTCAAAGAAAAATTAAATATAAATTACCTTTGATAAACTATTTAGAAAAGAACATCGAGAAACCAAGTTTTTCAGAAGTCAGTAAAAGTCGACCGGACTCTAAATTTATGGAAAAAATTTTGCTAGATTTTGGAATAGATGGAAAAATTAAAGCCATTAATAATGGGCCAGTTGTAAGTTTATATGAGTTTGAACCAGCTCCGGGTGTAAAAGTTTCAAAGATTATTAATCTATCAGAAGACTTAGCTCGTAACACTAGTTCAACATCTACAAGAGTTTCGGTTATTCCTGGAAAAAACACAGTCGGAATTGAGATTCCAAATGAACTTAGAGAAAGTGTTTCTCTCAGAGAGCTGGTATCTAATGATAAATTTGATAAAAAAGAAATAAAACTACCTATTGCTCTTGGAAAAAGTATTTCAGGAATTCCGATTGTAGGCGACCTTACAAATATGCCTCATTTACTTATTGCTGGAACAACGGGTTCTGGAAAATCAGTATGTATAAATACTATAATAGTATCTTTGCTTTATAAGCTAGACCCAGATTTGTGTAAGTTTATTTTAATCGATCCTAAAATGCTTGAACTGTCAACTTATGAAGGAATACCTCACTTGCTTACTCCTGTCATTACAGATGCAAAAAAAGCAACAGCTGCATTATCTTGGACGGTAAAAGAAATGAACAGCAGATATAAACTGATGAGCAAAGTTGGAGTAAGAAACATAGACGGTTACAACGCTAAACATAAACTTAAAATGCCTTACATTGTTGTAGTTGTTGATGAAATGTCAGACCTAATGCTTGTGGCTGGTAAGGAAATAGAAAATTATATTCAAAAATTATCTCAAATGGCTAGAGCAGC